>OGWU01001305.1_pt1 | contig 14542 bp, 15 predicted proteins | sample 1576071 | NCBI WGS metagenome assembly OGWU01 (sample SAMEA3541582, study PRJEB24748) | human gut metagenome | biome: human gut; feature: human-associated habitat; material: faeces | place: China | collected 2012
GTCATTCGAAACCGGTATGACCGCTAGTGGCGCACCGAATTAGCCGTCAATTGCAAACGCATTCAACTGAATTTATAACCAATTAAATGTAAGCGAATACACACTTTAGGCTGATTTAAATATAAATCAAAGCCTCCACTCATATGATAGGCGAAGGCTCTGTTTTCTTATTTAACTTTTAACATTTCTTTTCTTTATCAATATATACATAGCTACAACTAAACTTATAGTCATAAAAGACAAATACATTGGTGTACTGAATATAACGGATGGGCAAGCCCATCCGTTATATTCAGTACAGTAAGTTTATAATCACCAATATCTTCCCCTGGTTCTCTCGTTAAAATATAATCATCATTTTCTAAGATTGGATCTTGTTCACCAAAGTATTTAAATTGTTTATTCGGTTTTAATTCAATAGTTTTAGGCGGAATCGTTACTTTGAATGGAACTGATACATAATATCGTTCATCCAAATTAAACGATGCTGTATATTCCCCAACATCTTTTAATAAAATTGGTTTTACATGATCTATATCACTATAAATACTAATACCATCCTCAGAATAAACATATTCAACATCTGGATGTGTAATCTCAGTCTTTAAAACTTCAACATTCTTAACATTCTTTGGCTCAAACTGAAAATCATAATTTCCTTGATAATTGTCCAATGAGATAATATTGCCATCTGCATCTATTCTCAACTTAAACTCATAATCGCCAACATAATCACACAAATATTTTTCTTCTTCAGGATCACTTTCTCTCCAATCCTTGTTATAAGTAACCTTTACAGGTACTTTCTTAGGATTAATTTCAAATACAATAGTTTCTCTATTACTCAACAACGTAATATATGTACCACAATCTATTGGAGCTTCATCTAGTGATTCTCCTTCGATTGTGTAATACTTAATTGTATTTTCAACCTCTACCTTTTGACCACTATAATCAAAAGATAAATCAACCTCTTGTGCATGTATATTCATTGGAACACATGCCATAAATAACACCAATACAACACCTAATAACCGTTTCATATAAAATATTCCTTTCTATAGGTGAACCTCTACATCCACTATATTAAAGAATCTAACTTGTTGCCAGTTAATTTGTGTATATGTTAAATATTTATGTTATTATTATTCTTTATTAAAAATCTATTTCATTATTGAACTAACAAGCTCTGAGGAATGTTGGATTTTTTATTCCCTATAGTTTTGTGTATTTTTGAAAGTATGTAATGAATAAAGACGAAGCTTTAAACAAATTTACTTTTTGATGGAATATAGAAATCTTTCATCAAATACCATTCATATGTATAAATGATAACTTTTCTAGAATGTTTGATTATTATCAGTTGGAAGATATATCTAAACCTAATGTTATAACAGTTCAGAACTATGTTCCTACGTCTTTAAGTGCAATTATTAACGTAATCCGTTACTTCTTTGACGCTGCTTTAGAAATACCATTGTCCAAAAGACAGTCTACTAATATTCAATATGTTCCTATTGTATGATCCTACTGAAATCACCGTTTTTAAGAATGAACAGATACATTTGTTGCTTGATACAAACGATGTACGACTTCGTGCTTTTCTACTTCTTGATTTGTACGCAGGATTTAGAGTAGGTAAAATGGTTCATTTAACGTTGAACGGCAAATTCTCTAAAATTCTAACTGCACTTTAAACTACAATCAGAATAAATAGTAAATATGACAGAAACCGAAAACTATTCTTCACCACGGCAAATTATTATACATTTAAAATAGATATTCTACCTAGTTAATCTTTAAATACTCATAGATTTTCAACTATACAACTTTTAAACCCAATTTTAAGCAACACTGGTATTTAATTGCGGATTACCCTCTTCTTCTTAATCTTTTCCCATAATTAATTATGGGATTTTTCATAATAAGCAATACACAAGCGTATGCTATTGTAGCTAATATAATTATTACTATTGTATTCCCAATCTGACCAAAGTTTTCTATGTATACAGTTTTACATATTACAACTATCACAAAAGTCCCAAATGTCGTTGATACAATATTTCTTTTATCTAATTTTATTTTTACTATATCCTTCGAATAATACACACAAATCAACAAAGAACACAATTCAGCTAGAAATGTTGTAAAAGCAGCCGCATTCTGTTTTCCAAATGGAATCATAATTAAGTTTAAAATCACATTAATCAGTGCACTAGCAATCATAGCAATAAGAACCTTTTTCTCTTTTTTATTAGGTACTAACACACATGAATTATAAAACCAGCCAAAAACACTGACAAAAAGTGCTAAGCTTAATATCTGTAAAGCTTTTGTACCTTCCATATATTGTTCACCAGAAAGCATGCCAATAATATTTGAACTCATTAATCCTAAACCTACTACAGCAGGCACAACTATTGCTACAAGTGAATTCACAATACTATTTAACGTGTCATTATACTCTTCTTTTTTATTGTTAGCTAAATAATTAGATAATCTAGGAATTGCTACAATTAGTATGGATGCTAGCATACTTTTGACTATTGTATAAATCTTGGTAGCTACAGAATATAAACCTACGTTATAATCCGAAGCCATAAAACCTAAAATCGTTGTATCTGAAGAAATATAAATAATTTTAGCTACTTCCATAGCAAAAAACACAAGAACAGGACGAATATGAATAATCAAATTTTTGCTAAAAATTATACGTATTTTACAATACTTTTTTGCTTGAATCAAATTTATAATATTTGCACCCACATTAGCAAATACTGTGATGCATGCATAAATATATAAATCACTTTTATTTTTTACTAACAAGAACATTAAAACAAGTGATATTGCTTGAAGAAGAATGCTTCGTACTGTGATATAAAGAAAATTTTCATATATTTGATATAACCATTCAACACCAATAGTTGTAAAAAACAATTGAATACTAAGTATCAAAATTAGGACTTCATATTCTTGAAACTTTGGTATTATAAATATGCATAGAAACAAAAATAAATATGCTATACATGTTGAGATTAAATTAATCGAAAATATTTCTGAGGAAAACTCTGACATTTTTTTAGAATTTCCTATATAACGAGCTCCTTCTCGCACACTATATGTAACTATTCCTAATCCAGCAATTAATTGAAAATAACTTATAATAGATGTTGAAAAATTATATTTCCCAATATTTTCTACTTGCAAAATTCTTGAAACATAGGGAAATGAAATTAGAGGGAAAATAACAGACATTGCGGTCTTAATTCCATTAAGAATTGCATTTATAGTTAACGATTTTTTTTTCATTAAGATTTTCTCCTTTTATCCTCACACAAAAAAATAATTCCATTAAGAATTCTCTTTAGATTCCATTTCCAATTATTTTTCCAAAAGTTTAACACCAAATATAAATAGTTTTCATTCAATTCACGGAATAAATTTTGTCTTTTAATATTATTAATATTCGTAGTTTTTAAATTATCTATAGAGAAACAAGCGATTTTCATTTTACATAAACGTTTAATTCGTTTATTAGATTTACATTCATTTTCAATTTTCTTTAATGCAACTATATATTTCAATTCATCTTTATCATCAAATAATATATCTTCGGAGTGTGTTAAACTATTAACATTTTCCATATAACAATACAGTTTCGAACTAATTACTTTAACTTTCTTTTTACTTCGAATAGAGTTTAAAACTTTTACATTAAAATGCATATCTTCACAATAACTTAAAGAACAGTCAAAACTCATATTTTTAAGAACCTCTGTCCTATAGTATTTATTCCAAACACTTCCCATGACAGAATCGTTAACTATTACTAATTCCATAGCTTTAGGAATAGAAATTTTTTTATTTCTCAACCCTTTATATGTATTATGTAAAATTCCATTTTCATCGATTGTTCCTATATTAAATGCACCAAAAACAGAAATTACATTTTCATTTTTTTTGAATTCATCAACTACCAATTCTATTGCATTAATTTCCAAAAAATCATCAGCATCACAAAATCCTATAATATCGCCAGTAGCAAGTGATAATCCGCAATTTCTTGCATAAGAAACACCCTTAGATCCAATAGATTTCGATATGATATTTTTGTATTTCTCTGCATACATTGAACATAAAAATGGAGAATTATCACTTGATCCATTCTCTACTAAAATACATTCAATATTTTTATAACTCTGACACACAACGCTTTCAATACAACGATTAAGAGTATTCTCAGCATTATGCACCGGTATGATAATCGAAACTTTTAACAATTCTTCCACCATTTTCTCCTAACTAATACATTTTATATAATTTTAAATTCAACTATGCTAATATTCAATGGCAATTTTATTCAAACATATCTAGCGTTGAATTATATTTAATATTTGTTTTATTGTATTACTAAATCCATTTTTTTTAAATTTATTAATTACTCTAAATGGAAACGATACTAAACGTCTGATTTTAAGACTTATACCGCGCTTACTACTGCCTTCAATTCTATTAATTAACTTATCCAATGTGCTTAACCATGATGCATTAAACAAATGAATAGATAAAGTATTAGGAGTAATATTCATTTTATTGGTATTATACTCTAATGGACAAAAATACTCGGGTGGATATACTGTAAAATCATCACATCTCCATATTTTATTACCACTAAAACTATAACCAAATTGAAGTAATGGTTTTGTATTTATTTTAGGACATGGATCCATATTATATGAACCATCATCATTAATGAAATGTTTGTTATAATATTCTTTTAATAATAAATCAATTATAGGGCTATGCTTTTCCGCTCCAAAACCAAGACCTGTATTAACATATCCTGTAGTTTCTTCACCAAAATAACATTTTTCTTGTAGCAGAATATCTAGAGACTTTACCAATTCAACATCTGTGTCTAAATATATCCCTCCATTATCATAAACAACTTTTAGACGAGCATAATCTGAAACAAAAGCCCATTTCTTTGCCTTATATGCTTCCTTAACAAAATCACAACATTCTAAATCAAAATTAGTTTCATTCCATTCAATAATTTCATAATCAGGGCAATACTTCTTCCACGATTCAATGCATTTAATAGCTAAATCTGGTAATTTATTTCCTCCAAACCAACAATAGTGTATTTTCTTAGGTAACATTTTGTTTTACCCCTTTCTTTTTTAATCCACTTTTACCTCTATAAAAGGCAAAAAGTAAAGTAAAGTTTTTCCCAACATAAGACATAGTACCTTCATAAATCAACCAAATCAATAATACTGAAATTATTATACACATTACTATATCTTTTCTCTTAGCAATATTATTTAACACTCTTTGCACAATGTAAAAATATGCTATGAATCCAATAACACCATATTGTAAAAAAATCATCATATGACCATTATCTAAAGCATGATATTGCCATTCTGGCCACACACTAGGATCTAAATTTACACCGAATAAACTCATAGGATAAGCTTTAAAGTTTAACCAAGCCAGCCCTATTCTTCCATTAAATATTAAATCATTAATTAAATTAATTAGTCTTGAATGTCCTCCAAAAAAAGCAAAAAGAATAATAACTATTATAATTGTTAATATTATTACAATATTCAAGTAAGGTAAATATTTAAAAATTAAAGATTTAATACTATTAAATTTTCCAGTTTTATTAATACAAATCAGAATTATTGTTAATAAACTCAGTAAAAAAGCTGTACGCCCTCTAGAAAAATAAAAAATTAGCAATGTAGATATTAACGAAATTAATATGGTTTTAATTTGTACGTTATTCCTATTCACGCATAAATATAAAAAAACTATTGTAGTTGCTTGGGCAGTTAATATATTTGGATGATTAAAGCCAAACGTATACGCATTGACTGTATATAGACTTTTATTTATTTCAACTACTTGATTAGGTAAAATACCAATCAAGGATAAAAGAATAATACAAATAGTCAAAAATAATTCTTCAATAAAAATGATTCTAAAAACTTTATCTATACTATTTCTAGGAATTAATGTTACAGCCAAGAATGTTAATAATAAACCAGTAAATCGGGTTGAAATATAGCATAATAAACCAATACACATCAAAATTCCAAAAACAAACTTTTCTTTTAAACTAGATTTTTTTAAGAGCATACAAAAGATAGCGAACATTAATGTGCACCCTAATATAATATCATGAAAAAAACTATCATTAAAACTAGTCCAAGTAGTTGATTCAAACACATACATTGATATTAGTAAGACTATAAATCCAACATAAGAATTTAGTTCAGTTAAATTATTCTTTACAAATTTTATATTCATTTTCATAAATTATTAACCTATTAAATTTCTAATTCTTAACATAAAACAAATCCTATTAAGTTTATTCTCTTTTAATAACTTTAATAACACTATATAATTCTTTTTTAAATATGGTTTAATTTCATCTAAATATTTGATACTTTCTATAAAATAACAATCCGAATTAATTTTACTTAAGAAAGTTTTTTGCTCACTAAAAGAATTCCATTTTTTATATCTTGATTGAGTTATAGTTCGTGCAGAAGTTTGTAATACTTTTATTGCAAATAAGGTATTAAAATTATCAATATTCCAAACATCCTTTTGACGAACAATTTCATCAAAGACTTTCTTGAAAGAAAAATAATAATTTTCATCAAATCTTCTTGTCATCCCAGTACCCATTCGATACAGATACAAAGGTTCATTTAAGTATACAAATGTTCTGGCATTATTAATTAATTCTATTGTTTGTAATGTGTCTTCTCCAGTTCCAAATTTACCAAATTTTTTATAATCGTTTGATAAATCTATACATTCTTTCTTATATATTTTACAACACATACTCACTATATCTTGGCTTTTAAAATATTTATCATAAACATTTTCTTTAGTGACAACACATTCTTTATCATTAGAAAAAATGTCATGAGTTACAATTTCTTTATTTTCTCCATCAAAAGAATAATAATTAAAAAATATCAAATCAGGAAAAGAAAATTTTTCGATCACACTTTTTAATCGATTCAACATATTTTCATCAAGTAAATCATCTGAATCACAATTCAAGATATACTCACCCTTAGCTTTTTTATAGCCAAATCTTCTTGTTAATAGTAAACCTTGATTTTCATTATGATAAACACTAATATAATCTTCATATTTCTCATAATACTGATCACAAATAGCTCCACTATTATCTGTAGAACCATCATCTATCAGTAAAATCTCACAATCTATATGATTTTGAAGAATCTGATTTATAATCGAATCCACACATTTTGATAAAAAATTTTCTACATTATACACTGGTATAATAATACTAAACAGTTTCAATTCTATCTCACCTTTCAATAGTAACAACAGTATGTCTTATTAATTAAGACATTTTTCTTTTAAAAAGTTAAATGCACAACACATTTTAATTTTCAAATTACTATAATGTCTATATTCTTTTAAATAATAAGAAAAACTTTTATTCTTAATTTTAATAATTTCATTTAACTCAAAACTTGATTTTACAGTTGTTGAGTGATTATGAATAATACTAGTATCCGTGCAACATGCACATCTAAACCCTTTATTAAGTAGTCTTTCCGCTAAAATGACTTCTTCATAATAAAGAAAGGTTGAATCATCCAAATAATCCACCTGATTTAACTTATTTAAATCAACTAACATACAACATCCTTGAGGACGATATACATATCCATATTTATCTATATCTTGAATATTTCTGCCTTTCTTTTTATATAAATACATTCCTACCGTATAATCGAATAAATTAGGCCGTTTAGCATCTCGATTAAACAAATATCCCGATGGTGAATAAACATCTGGATTAACAACAGCTAATTTATTATCCTTATCAACTACTTCTAAAAGTTTCTTTAAAAATTCTTTATCATTGAATAAAATATCATTATTAAGAATAAGTGCATATTTATATCCATTATTGAAAGCATATTTTAGTCCTATATTATTTCCACTGGCATAACCGTTGTTTTCAGTGGAATAAATGAACCTATATCCTAATTGGCTATTCTTTTCTAGTTCTTCTTTTGATTCATTAGGAGAAGCATTATCTACAACAATAATATTTTCATAATCTATACCAATCTCTTTGTGACACATATCAATTTCATTTAATGTATCCCTCCATGATTTATAATTAAGAATTACAACAGCAACCTCATTAATAGTAGACATTATACACCTCTCCGATATTTTCTTGCTATTCTAATTATTTTCATGTCATCTACTAAATATCTCTTTGCTAATCTCTTAGGGTCTTGAGTGATTCGGTAAAGCCATTCTAAACCATGTTCTGACATCCATCTAGGAGCTCTTTTGATATTTCCTGCTTCAAAGTCAATACTCGCCCCTAAACCAAATGAAATAGGCACGTCAAGTTCTTTACAGTGATGATACATATACTTTTCTTGTTTTGGGCAGCCTAAACCAACAATTAAAATATCAGGATGAACTTCTTGAATCTGTCTTTCAATTTTTTTTAATTCTACCTTATCCTTTTCAAATCCGAAAGGAGGTGAGTAAGTACCTACAATATTCAGCCCTTTATACTTGTCCATCAAATTTTTAGCTGCTTTATCTGCAACACCCTCAGCTGCACCAAGTAAATACATGGTATATCCTTTTTTCGCTGCTAAATCACACACACGAGGAAATAGATCTGAGCCAGAAATTTTCTCTTTAATTGGCGTTTTATACCAGTTGGAAATCCAAATTAATGGTTTACCATCCGTTAAAATCAAGGATGCATTCTCATAAACCCTTTTTAATTCTTCATCTTTTTCAAGTTGTACGATATGATCCACATTAGGTGTTACAACATAAGAACAATTATCTTCTTTAATTAAACTATCAATCGCATCCAGTATTTCGTCCATTGTTAAATTATCAATCTCTGTATTCATTAATCTCATTCTTGTCATAGCCATACCTACATTTCATACTTTGACTTATCAGTCACTTTAATAATGTCACCTAATTGAATTTCGATGATTTCCATTTTCTCATAGGCCTTAATATTATGTCTTGTGTTAATTGGAATTTGAATAACATCTCCCGCATTAACAACCTTGTACTCCCCATTAATACACGCTTTACCAGTACCAGAAACAATATTCCAAATCTCAGTTCTCGATGAATGTGAATGATAACTCATTTCTGTATTTGGCTTCATTTCAATCTTAATTGTTTTTGAATTTTCCTGATTATCGATTACCGTAAAAGTGCCCCAAGATTTTTCTGCAAACATACTTGGATTGTCTATTTTTTCTACATATGGCTTCATATAGCCACTACGTTCATTTGTAGAAACTAAGATACCATCCTCACTAGCAGCAACAACCATGTCTGAGCATCCCATGCAAAGAATTGGGATATTCAATTCATTCACAACATTTGTATCTTTACAAGTATCATCTAAGATTACGTCACCTTTTGTCTTATCGGCCATAACCTCAGCCATCATATTCCAAGTACCAACATCTTTCCATTGCCCAGCATATCTAAGCACTTGGATATTAGGTTCTTTTTCAACAACTGCATAGTCAAAACTAATTTTTGTCAATGTATCATATTTCTTAAATAAATCTGCATAATCCACAAAATCAATTAATTCATGTGCTTTATTTAATAAATATCCCAATTTAAACGCAAATATACCTGCATTCCATAATGCACCTTGTTTAATGTATTCTTTAGCTGTTTCTGTATCTGGCTTTTCAGTAAATTTAGCTACACGACTGATTTCATTCTTTTCCACAGGAATAATATATCCATACTTTTCACTAGGAACAGTTGGTTCTATTCCCATCAAAACTAAATTTGATTGGCCTTCATTTACAATTTTCTCTAATTTCTGTACAGTCTGATAATAAGTATTATCTACATAAGGATCCACTGGACAAACGGCAACACAATCCTCTTCACTTAACCCTTGTACATCTTTTAGATAAGCAGCCGCTAAAGCGATTGCTGGAAATGTATCTCTTCTACAAGGCTCTAAACAAATGGAAACCTTGTTTCCTAGTTGATTACGAATCGCACTCACTTGTGATTTACTTGTCGCAATTGTAACTTCCATATCCGAATTCACAGTATGAATTTGACGATACACTCTTTGTACCATAGATTCATACTTTCCATTTTCATTCTTAAATAATTTTATAAATTGTTTACTACGAACATCATTAGATAATGGCCATAAACGTTTACCACTACCTCCAGAAAGTAAAATAATATGCATAATATTCCCCCTTTTCTATAATCCTATTCTTGTTTTAATTAAATTCTGAATCACCTCAAATCGAACATTCGCATCCGATTCATCATTTCCTCTAATACTATAATAAATTTTAATTTTAGGTTCTGTTCCCGAAGGTCTAACAGCTACCCATGAACCGTCTTTTAATTCATATTTCAACACATTTGAAATTGGATATGTTCCAAAACCATGCTCTTCAAATGTTGTTTTATTAAAATCCGATATTTTCTCAACATCCGTAAATGGACATTCATTTCGTAGAGTACTCATCATCTCATTAATTTTTTCAATACCATCTTTTCCTTTTAACATGAAACTCTCTAGAACATCTTTATAATAACCATATTCATTATAAATATCATTTAACTTATCTATTAATGTCTTATTTTGATTCTTAGCTTCCGCAGCCATCTCACAAATCAACATACTAGAAACAACGGCATCTTTATCCCTAGCATGAGTCCCACAAAGATACCCATAAGATTCTTCATATCCAAACAAATAATCAAAGTTTCTTGATAAATCATCTTGATCTTTTGCCTTTTCAAACTGAGTAATCTTCTCACCAATAAACTTAAATCCAGTTAATGTCGAAAAAACTTCAATATCATTTTTCTCTGCAATCTTTGCGCCTAATTCAGAAGTAACGATTGTTTTGATAATGGCAGGTTTTTCCAGTTCACTTAAATCTGTGTGACGAATAATAAAATCCATTAGTAATGAACCAATTTGATTTCCTGTCAACAATTTATATTCATTACTCACATCTTTAACTGCAATACCAATACGATCACAATCTGAATCTGTACTTAATACAATATCCGCATTTAACTCTTTAGCTAATTCGATACCTAAAGTTAAAGCTTCCTTATCTTCAGGATTTGGTGATTTAACAGTAGAAAAATCCCCATCATCATTTGCCTGTTCATCAACCAGCGAAACACAATGGAACCCATCCATTTCTAATATTCTAGAAACAGGAACTCTTCCTGAACCATGTAATGGAGTATATACAATATTTAAGTTATTCTTTATTATTTCATTTTTTATACGCTGTTGTTTATATACTTCTGAAACAAATTCCTCTGTATTATCAATAAAAGTAAGTAATGTATCATTGCCTTCAAAATCAATTGAATGATAATCTTTCACTTCATTCACATATTGAATTACTCGATCAGCCTGACTAGGAACCAATTGACATCCATACTCATCATAAACTTTATATCCATTATATTCCTTAGGATTATGACTTGCAGTAATCACTACACCAGCTAATGCATTATAATAAGGCACAGAAAAACTCAATTGAGGAGTTGGTCTAGCATCCTTCATTAAGTATACTCTTAACCCTAATCCAGTTAAAACATCAACTACAATTCTAGCATATTCTTTACTATTATTTCTTGTATCAAATCCAATAACAACCCCTCGTTCAATACATTCATCTTTACCATAGCTATCCATTAAATAATGTCCTAAACCTAAAGTCACTTTGCCAACTGTATATTTATTTAAACGATTTGTACCAGCACCCATAATCCCTCGAAGTCCACCAGTACCAAATTCTAATTCTTTATAAAATCAATCTTCTATTTCCTTCTCAGAAGTTATACATCTTAATTCTTCTCTAATATCCTCATCAAAAAAATTATCATTGATCCAATTATTATATACCGCCAAATACCCCATATAATACCTTCCTATATTTTCAAAAAAGAAGTGCCAGATTTAACCAACTATAATCTGTCATAAATTACTCAATATAAAATATCCAAATTGTTTATATATATGCGCAATATTAATATTTTAATTTTATATCGTAATCGCTTATAAGCCTTCAATATAAATTGTTAATTCTGAAATTAACGACAACACAAAACATGTATGTTTTTACTCAATGATTTTATCATATAAACAAACTTAAGGCAAAATGTATCAATTGCTAACCGTTTATAGTTAAGTTATCAACCCATCAGATTCATTTTTATCTGATTTAACCTATAAAGTAAAAAAATCAATAATATAATTAACATATTATGATAATAAAATAAGCTCAAATACAAATATCAATATGTATTCAAACTGTTATTTAACAAAAATTATAAGTATTCCTAATAAATATTATCAAGATATTAAGTTCAATATTTCAACAATAAACATTTTATAAAAGGATTTACAATAAATCTTTGTCTAAATAAATATCTCTTATCGTCAATCAACGATATATACTTTTAAACTATAAATAAAAAAATGTACATAAAGTCTAAGCATCAAATTTATAGATAGTACAAATAAACTGCTGACGAATATATAATAAAGCCATCCTTGCTGCATCACACTTGTGATTTGGCTTCATTAAGAATGACTTTTTTATTTCGCTCTTTGATAATGTTCTAATATAGATTGGTAGTTCTCGACTGTATGGCAGATACATTCTTAGTTCTTCTTTATTTGTTAAATCTAATTTTGGTAGATTTTCACACAAATGAGTAAGGTAAATGTATGGATTCTGTTTATTTTCTATACAGCTGATTACTAATGAATAGGTCATGGCACTCGCTTGTGCTCCATGTACGCTTACGCTGAATTTGCATCGATTTCGTATGACTACAAATGGGCGTATACTTCTTTCACTGCTTGTATTGTTATGTGGGATGATCACATCATTTGTAAATTCCATAAGTCCTTCTTTGTTGTTCAATACATACTGGATCGCTTTGCTCATGGAATATTTACCTTTGTTTCTTGGTTTGATTTCTTCAAGCCACGATAAAAACTTCTCAAGCTTTGGCTTGAGTTCTTCTTTTCGTCTCTTTGTGATATATTCCGTTTGTTTTTCAGAATTCGAATATTTTTCAGCTGCTTTTTCATCAATAAGATTTGAATGGTGGATGATTTCGTCATATTTCTGTACGGCTTTTGCCTCATCGCTCGTTTTCGTTCCTTATCGTTTGGAAGCAGTTTATATGAATCCTTGAATTTCCTTAAGGCGTGGACATTACACAGACATTGAACACGTTTTCGACTTTATTGTATCCGTCGTATGCGTCTGATTCTAGATATCCGCTATATCCTTTTAGGAATTCTTTTGGGCACTCTTCTAATCTTGTAGAATGGTAATCATACAATACAATCGGCACTTCATGCTTATTGGAACGATATACCCACATATAGGATGTGGATGTACTTGGCTTTCCTTCTTCACTATAGATTTTGCAGTTTTCACATTCTAATACAGGTATATGTGTAACACATACAAAAAGACAAGCTGGTTCATATACCAATTCTTCTTTTGCCTGATATTTCTTTATATGCATTTTTGAGCCACATTTTTCACAGATATCTTCACCTTCCGGTACAGATAGATATTCATCTACTTTTGGCAGGTGATCATAAGACAGATGTTGTTCCTTTGGATGGCAAACTCTTTTGTGTTCACCAACTGTTATTACTTCTTCAATTTCTGAATCTTCTACTTTTAATGCCGCTTCTTCTATATCATCAAATAAAGTTGGCATATCCAGTGCAATCTGATCAAGTCGTTTCAATTCCATTCTAAAATCTTGGTTGTTGTCTTTACTCAGTTGCAGAAGATAAATATAGAAGGGTTGAAAGAATCAAGAAACATTTGATACTGAACAATATTACTACATCCGTCGATTGATTTTCTTAGATCCGTGGCTCCAGGAGCAAAATAAATATTTTCATTTTTAGAAAGATCCAGCATGATTCATCCTCTGAATAAACTCAAAAACCAAGTCCATGTTTTCTTTTGTCAGGCAGAAAGAAACACCCTTGTAACGAACAGTACGATTATTACCGTTTCTAGTTTTATCATCTAATACATTTACTTTAACAAAATCGAAAGTATCTGGCTCATCCTTGTGTACATTTTTGATCTTAGCCATGTAGTTTAATCACCATCTCCTTACACAAAGATTATGTCATGTATCAACTATATTTTGTACCACCTTCATATTTGACACTTAATTTTCATAAAAAAAGGTTCCTATCTATAGGTGAATCTCTAATTCAACCATGTCAATGAACCAATTTTATTAATATTTGCTTAGTAATTATTTTGAAATTCTAACTATTTCCATAATTTTTCAGGATATACACCATCTTCAATCAATTGTTTAAAGGCATTTTGTACATATTCCTTATCTTCAGCATATGTTACACCAAACCATTTATCATGCGTTTCAAGTACCTTTACATTGATAC
>OGWU01001308.1_pt1 | contig 14536 bp, 14 predicted proteins | sample 1576071 | NCBI WGS metagenome assembly OGWU01 (sample SAMEA3541582, study PRJEB24748) | human gut metagenome | biome: human gut; feature: human-associated habitat; material: faeces | place: China | collected 2012
GGTGTCCCGGCAGGCCAGCCGTTCATGGAGTTGTAGTCCGCGCTGACCTTCGTCACTTGGATCTGACCGGTGATGGGGGTATTCTTCCATTCGATTTCCGTGGTTTCGCCGGACTTTACATACACGGTCTTTTTCTGCGTGTCGGGGATATAGCCCTCATTCTCCAGTTCTCGCAGATAGTAGCGGCCATCTTCCAGTCCCTCGAACCGGACATACCCCCGGTCATCGCTGGTTTCCTGCGCGATGGGGTTGTTGCCGCTGTCATAGAGGAGGAAGGACACGCCGGGGATGCTCTCGCCGGTGACGGCATTGACCTTGTGGAGCAGGATGCCGGAGATGGCCTTGTTGGTGACCTCCAGCGTGGCGGTCTGCCCATCCCTGACCTCGACCCGGTGGGGCGTATCATCCAGACGGTAGCCCTCGGCAGCTTTCAGCTCCGTTACGGCGTACCAGCCGTTTTCCGCTTTGGGGAGATAGATCACGCCGTTTTCATCGGTGGTGCAGGTGCCGACGATCTCGCCATCCATTTTCCGGATCTCGAACTGGACGCCGGGGATGCGTTCTCCGGTTTTTTCGTCCTTTTTAATGACGGTAAGCCCGCCCGCGCGGACATTATAAAAGCGCAGGGTCTGCACCTCGCCCGCCTTGATGAGAATAGATTTCGGCGCGCCGTCCAGCACAAAGCCATCCACGGTCTTGACCTCCCGCGCCGTAACGGTGGTGCCGGGTTCCAGATCATTGATAACGACGCGGCCATTTTCATCGGTGATGAACTCTCCGTTGGATTTGCCCACAACAGCGCCGCTGCTATCGGTCACAAGGAAGGTCACGCCCTTCAGCGGCGTTGTGGTGCCCTCGATATACTTTTCAATCACAAGGGTGGTACTGGGCGTGTTGGTGAAGTGCAGCGTCTGGGTGTCATTGGGGTTGACCACCACGGTCTGGGTGCGGCTGGCCTCGTCGATGGTGTAGCCGGGGATGGTGGCCGTTTCCGTCACCACCAGCGTCCCCACCACACCATGGATGGTGATTTTGCCGTCCTTGTCGGTGAAGTACAGGCCGTTGCTGCTGATCTGGCCGTTTTCAGCGGGTACAAACGCGCCGGTAGAGGTCGTCACCTTGAAGGTCACGCCCTGCAAGGGCTTCCCGGTGAGGGAATCCCGCTTGTCGATCACCAGGGTTCCGGCCTTGGAGTTTCTCACGATGACCGTCTGCGTATCGCCGTTTTTGCCGATGACCACGTTTGTGGACGCACGATCCATCACATACCCTGTCGGGGCCTTGATCTCGTTGATGACATAAGCGCCGGGGGCCAGATCAGTGATCGTGATCTCGCCCTGCCCGTCGGTGGTAAAAATGCCATTCTGCGTCAGGGTGCTGGTGCCGATCACGCCGTCCAGCCCCACCTCACAGCCAGCGGCAGTGGTCACCCGGAACTCCGCGCCGGGAAGGGGCTGACCGGTGGCACTGTCCCGCTTCTGGATGATGAGCTTGCCCTTGGGCTGGTTCTTGAAGGTCAGGCTGACCGTGCGGCCTTCCTTGATCTGAACGGTCTGGGATTGGGTATCAATGATATAGCCGTCTGGAGCCTTCGTTTCCGTCGCAATGACGCTCTTGCCGGGCTTCAGGCCGGGGATGCGGATCTCGCCATGCTCATCCGTCCGGAAGATGCCGTTGGTGTCACCGATCAGCGTACCGTCCGCGTAGGTGATCTTGAATTCCGCGTTGGCGAGGGTCACGCTGGGGTTCACGGAACAGACCTTGCGGATCAGCAGGATGCCGTCCGGGGCGTTGTCAAAGCGGACGGTGACAACACTCTGCTCACCGCTGTCCGCCAGGTAGATCGTTTCCGAGGCGTTGATGATGCTGTACCCATCAGCGGGGTCAACCTCCTCCACGATATAGGTGCCGCTTTTCAGCCCCGTCCAGATGGCGGTACCGTTCTTGCCGGTGACCTTCTGCCCGATAGTCGTGCCGCCGGTGCCGGAGGTGCCGCCCAAAAACCGCAGCTGGAAGGTGCAGCCGGGAAGCGCCTCATGGGTCACGCTGTCATACTTCTCAACAACAATGGCATTCAGCGGGGTATTCTGGAAGGTCAGGGTCTTGCTCTCACTGCCGTGGAGGATGATCTTCTGGGTGGAGGGTTCCTTCATCTGGAAACCGGGAGCGGGTTCCACTTCCGTCACAGTGTACGCGCCGGGATAGAGCCGCTTGCCCTGCTCATGGAGCCGGATCTCACCTTTGGCATCTGTGAGGATATTTCCGTAATCGATGGTGGCAGGGGCCTCGGCGGATTCGCCGCTGCTGGTGTAAGTGATGTGGAACTTGGCTCCCTCGATAGGCGCGCCAGCCACGCTGTCCTCCTTGTAGATGGTGAGCTGGGGCATTTTCCGATTTTTGAAAGTGACATTCACCTCGTCACCGGCGTTCAGGCTGACGGTCTGCTCCCGGTCGGCGTTTTTGCTGGGCAGGTAGTACGGAGCGGGAACAGATTTTTCTGTAATTTTGTAACTGCCGGGGGCGACGTGGTCCGTCACGGTGCCGTCCTCACTGGTGGTCCAATCGGCGGAGAAATCACTGTCGATGCCCTCCACGGTGAACACGGTGCCGGGGATGGGCTTGGAATCCTCCGCGTCGATTTTGGTGACGGTCAGCCGAGGCATTTTCAGGTTTTCAAATACGAGGTTTTGATTGTCGCCGGGGCCGAGGTAAATGGTCTGGATCGTCTCGCCGCCTACCACATAAGGGTCAGGGACGGATGTTTCCTTTACCTCATAGCTGTCAACAGGGATCGCGGTGAGAACCGCCTTGCCGTCCGGCCCGGTGGTGACGTCCTGATGATAGCCGTAATGGATGCCCTTGATCTCAAAGACCGTGTCGGGGATGGGCTGCTTGGTCTGCTTATCCAGCTTCTGGATGGTCAGATTAGGGAGCTTCTGGTCTTTGGCTGTTACAGTCACGGTGCCGCCGCCATTGACGGCAGCCTGATCCACATGGGCGCAGACGGGGGCGGTCAGCTTGGCGTAGGGGGCGGGGGCGCTGACCTCCACAAAGGCGTACATCCCCTCCGTCACATTGGGGACGGTGATCCTGCCGGAGGCGTCCGTGGCCTCCGTGCCGATCAGCTGGCCGTCCCGGAGGACGTGGAATACCGCGCCGGGGAGGGGGCTATTGGCATCGTTCAGCTTGATGAGCTGGATCTTTACCTTCGCGTCATTCTCAAAAACGAGAGATACGTCCGTTTTGCCGTCCCAATAGAATTCCTGACGGACTTTGCCAGCGTCCTTGCTCAGAGAGTAGCCGTTGGGCGGCGTCACTTCTTCCGCCACATAGCTGCCGATGGGCATGGTATCCCAGGGCACATCCGTGAGCGCGCCGCCCGCTCCGGTGGTATAGGTGCCGGTGAAATTGTTATCCACACCGGTGATCTTGATGACCGCCCCGGCGAGACCTCTGGTGGGATCGTCCGCGTCCACCTTGCGGATCTTACCGGTGGCGGTGACTGTGGGGGTGTCTGTAAAGGTGATCGTCACGGTGCTGCTGCCGTTGTTCGGCAGGACCACATATTCAGGCCCCGCGTTGTCGATCTCGTAGCCGTTCGGAGCCGCCGTTTCCGTTACAGCGTAGGTTCCGGCGTCCAAGGAAGAGAAGGTATAGGTGCCATCCGCGCCGGTGACGATATCCTTGGAGAAGGAACCGTTGGTGGATTCCACATGGAACCGCGCTCCGGCAAGGCCCTTGGTGGGGTTGGTGGCGTCCACTTTCTTGACCACCAGCTTGTACTGCTCGTTTGTGACGGTAAGACTGCCGATCATAACGCTCTGGACGGTGCTGGCGGGGTGTGCGGCAGAGCCAGCGCCGGTGAAGGAATACTCTTTTACGTCGCAATCGCCCCAAACGTCCTGCTTGCCCAGATCCAGGATATATTTCGCCCGATCCCGGAATGTGGCGCCGTCGCAGGTCTGGTCGATGCTGGTATAACTCGCGCCCTTCAGCGAGTTCCAGACGTACATCAATTCCTCCGCGCAGGCGGTGGCGGGATCACCCAGGGAGCCGTCCTTATACCGCCACACGATGGCCTGCACCCAGGCGTTCATGTACCATGTGTAGCCAGCGTCCCAAATGTCATCCACGCCAAGGGCGTGGGCCTTGTCCGTGAAGATGCCGAGGGAGTGGGCGTAGTAATAGGCCATCATCATTTTAACGGTGGGATCGGTGACGGGCGTCGGATCGCCCCAGGTCTGGCCGATCAGAGAGGTGCCCATGCCGCCGCCCTTCGTCCCGCAGAAGCCCACGGAGGTCTTTCCGGCCACGCCGTAATACATCTGGTGCATTGTGCATCTGCCAAGGCTGGCAGACTGATAGGAAACACCGCTCATGCCGAACCGCTCTAACTTGATGGTGTCGGCCCCTGCCGCCAGCGCGGCAGTGGGGAGCAGGCCGAGGACGCAGATCAGGGCCAGCAGCATCGCGGTCACGCGATTTTTCAATGAATGCCATGTCTTTTTCATCGTTATTTGACCTTTCTTTTTAGATTTGCTCATTAGATTTGCTCATAAAAAATGGCCTTCCTGCGATGAAGCAGGAAGGCCATGGAGTCTGTCGATAAAGTAGAGAATTCTCCGCGACGGTAAGGAAGGGTGTGCGCGGGAAACCCAAGAAGGGTGTCCTGCGCCATTGAAATCCTAAGTTTTCAGAACTTTTATGAAGTTCTGAAAACTTGTTCAGCGGGGAGAAAAGGCTTTTTCGACACGCTGAAATGGCCTTCCGGCAATGATGCTGGAAGGCCATGTGAACATATTGAGTTATGCGTAGGGATTGTGCGCGTTGGGATCACCGACGAACAGGAAGCAGATCGTTCCGCCCTCATCAGTTGAGATCCCGACGCCGATGGTGTCGCAATCAGGGTCAACCATTGTCTGGAAGTGGCCGGGAGAATTCCGCCAATTCTCCACCGCCCGCTCTGCTGTTTCAGAGGCGGGCACATTTGCGAACGCGGTGATGTTCGATCCAAATCCATGGGGATACCCGGAGGCCGCTGCCGCCTCGCACTCCACCTTATTCTGGTGGTATGCGACACGCAGGGACGCGCAATGCTGCGCCGCGTCCATCAGAGCCGCGTTGACCGTCAGTTCCGGCGCGCCGTTTTCACGGCGTACCTGGTTGACCAGCCGGACGATCTCCTGCCGTGCCGCGTCTATCTGACTGGCGCCGGATTCCGGAATGCTCGCGCCTTGTTTGCCGTCAACTACCGTCAGCGTTAAAGTGGCGGTCTGGCCATGCTGATCGGTCACGACCACATCGGCTGTGCCGCTGCTGACCGCGATAGCGGTCCAGAAGCCGGAGGCATTCTCAACGCGGATGACATTGGGCTGCGTGGAGACCACACTTTTTATATCCGCGCTGGGACTGATATTCAAGCCGCTGCGGTCTCCGGGGCGGAGGGTGCTGCCCTTGTAGCTGCTGACGCGGATGCCTGATTCGGCAGGGGCGATCCCCGTGTATGGATGTTCGGTGTCGATTTGGACTCCGGCGTTCCAATACACATTGAAACCGACCTGCTTGCCCATGTCCCGCAGCTTCACATAGTTGTGTCCCGCAATGTTGTAGGCTTGCATTTCCACCTGCTGACCATCCACAAAGATGGGCTGCCAGGTGGGTTCCGCCGTGATCCCGGCTGCGACTGCGATAGAGCCGCCGGTCAGCGCCGCGCCGATCACCATGCCGGTGAGCATCATACTGACATTCTTTCTCACATTTTTGCTCTCGTTCATCTTTCTGCCTCCATTCTAACTGTGTATGTGTGAAAATCTTCTTCGCAGCATCACCATATCACAAGTGAGGGGCAGAAGTCGAACAGAACTGATTCGGCAAAAGGGAGAAAGATTCAGACCTCCGCTGCGGTAACGCACCAGCGCTGATCCCGCTGGTTGCGGACGCAGGTGTAGAGCGTCAGCATATTTTCGCCGGAGTCCGCAAGGCCGCTGCGGTCTGTCTCGCTGACCTTGAATACATCCGTCACCTTGTAAGTGCGGGTGCCCAGCTTGGTGGTCAGGGTAATTTTGTCCCCGATGCCCAGCGTGTGGATCTGGCCGAAGTAGCTGTTGGCACCCCGGTTATGGGCGGCGAGGCAGACGTTGCCGTTCCAGACAGAGGTGTCCTCAAAGTGCCCGATGCCCTTGGCAAGCGTCTTGCTGTCCGTCCCTTGATAGATTCTCACGCTCAGATCCAGAGCGGGGATCTCCAGCCTGCCGAGGGAGCCGTTTTTGTAGTAGAGGTCGCCCGTCACCTCCGTGAACAGCACGGCGGGCTGATAACCGCTGCCGCCATTCACCGTGCTGCTGGGTGTGACAACGCCGGAGGCACTGCCGCCAATGACCGCGCCGGACGCGGGAATACCGCCGGGGGCAAGGTTGGGCGTGAGGTACTCGCCGGTGTGGAGAGCGTTCATGCTCTCCGAGCCAAAGGTAGGCGGAATGAGCGCGGCATTTTTGCTCATGTCGGCGTTTTTCATAGCGCCGCCATCCGCCGTGTGGATGACCTCAATAGATGTGTCCTTTCCAAAGTCATAATCGTCCGGCGCGTCAATGCTGTATTCCAGCGCATACGCCGGAGCCGCCAGAGCCGCTGTCATGCAAAGGCTCAGACAAAGGGTAATGATCTTTTTCATTCTGTATCCTCCTCATCCGCGTTTTCTTTTCTGTGCTTTACCAGCAGCGCGCCGCCGACGCCCGCGCCTGCCGCAGCCACGATCCCAATGGGAATGAGCACATAAGACCAGCGGAAAGCGGATGCCGTGGCGGGTGTCTCCGCAGGCTCCGTGGGCTGGATGGGCGTTCCCTCAAAGATAGCCACATAGCGGACACGGTTCAGGGCGATCCGGCTGACGGTCCCGGCGTAGTCCGCCGTGACGGTATAGCCTTTCACATAGCTGCTGGTGGCGCTTCCGGAATAGGTGGCAACGGCCGTGTAGCGATCCGCCACGGCGTAACCGTCCATGTTAGCGGTGTTGTCCGTCTGCCACTGGATGTCCGTGAGCGTCAGGGTCTTGCCGTTTTCCGTAATGGTTTTGGGAAGATACTGCGTATCCTGCTCGGCAAGATTGGGGTAGCTGCGCTTGGTGGAGATTCCCTTGGTGGCAGTGCCGTAGCCGGACGGCTCCACCTGCACGGTATCAAGTCGGAGCGTCAGGGTCCCCATGAGGCCGTCATCCGTGATGAATTCCCGCTCCTGCGGCAGCAGCGCCAGTACGGACTCCATGTCTTTTTTGGCGCTTTCAACGGAAATATGCTCCGTGTGCTGGCGGCTTTCATTTTCCGGAAGTTCCTGCTTCAGAAGGTCTGTCAGGGTGTAGTGGAAACCGTCCTGTCGGAAGTCCGAGCGGGGGATACCGGCAGGATCGTCTTTGGGGCTCAGGTCATAGATCTTTTTCAGTTCCGTGCCATCGTCACCGCGAACGATGGCGGTGGGGTAGCAAACCTTGGCGTTCGGTACCGCGGCTTCAAAGTCTGCCGCCAGCGCGGTGGGCGTCAGCGTCAAGGTCAGGCACAGCGCCGCGGCGCAAAGGGAAAGCATTCGTTTCATGTTGTCATCCTCTTTTCTTCATTTTATAGTGATCTCTTGTCTGCTCCAGCAGGAGGTCATATTCCCAAGGCTCCACTTCTAAGGAGAGGTAGGCGCCGTCCTTCGTCATGCCGTCCACCCGATAGCACAACACCAGAGGAAGCTGCCGCTGCTTTTTCACATCCTGGGGCGAGAGCCAGCCAGCGCCTTCTACAAAAACAGTGCGAATGGCGGAATCATAGTTTTCTTCATAGCCCCGCCAGAGAAGGGCCTCCCGCAGTTCTTCCCGCAGCTTTCTGCATCGAGGAACGGGAACCAGACGCTCCGGCTCCAACAGGAAACGGGGATGCAGGGCTTCTAAGCAAACGTTCAGCGCATTTTTCAAAGCAGTATTCTTTTTCGTCAAGCCGCTGCGCCGGTAATCCGCCGCCAGAACATCCTCGCCCTGGGCGTCGCCGGGGAAAAGGCTCACACAGCGGATGAGTTCGTAGGCGTGGGCGTCATCCGCCATGCCGAGGACGCGGACCCCATCCATAGGGAGAGACCGGTAATGGGAGATCGCGTCATTCAACGCGGAAAAACGTTTCACACCCCAGCCGGATCTTCCGGGCCGAAGATCGTCCACGGTGTAATAGGTCATGCTCATGCAAGTATCCTCCTCACTTCATTTTCATACCGCCCATCGTGGGGGCGTCCGCCTGTTCCTGCGTCATCAGCTCCGCCAGCTTTTCCCGCGCCCATTCCGGAAGGAACTTGTCATCCAGCACACCGATGAAATCCTCCCGGTTCCATCTGGCTGTTTCACCGTCCGAGAGGCAGGTGGCAAAGACTGCTCGACCACTGGAATGAGGCTCGTATCCAAAGCCGCTCCGAGCATACCAGAGCTGGTTTTCCTGTCTCCAATACTGCTCCCGCAGCGCCTCCGGTGACAGCACCAGCACCTTTCCGGTATAGTCCTGCTCGGCGCGGTCACCAACGCAATGCTCCGCGCCAAACAGATTTAACGCCTGCACTGCCTTGCGGTAGAAAGTGACGAAGCCATCCAGCACGGCCGGATGGCTTCGGACAACAAAATCGCTGTTGTGGTTGATGTCTTTGGGAATGCAGGCGCGCTCCGCCCACTGCTTGTTGGCATGGCCGAAGCGCCCGTCCCACTTGAGTTCGTGCAGGGTGTTGGCAAGCACCCACGCGGTGCGCTTGTAGCCGTATTCCTCCAGCACCGGCGTGATACAGTCCTTGTCCAGATGCATTCCGTCGAAGTTCTGACGGATGGCGTCCTCGATGGTGTTGCGGCAGGCGATGTTCGCCTTGTGGCTCTCCCGCCAGAGGGGAAGCTCGTCCCGCTCTCTCGCCTCGGCAGAGGAATAGGGGTAGAGATAGGTATCATTCGTCATGATCCAGTTCCTCCTTCAAAAGCAGGAAGAGCCCGGACAACGAAACGCCCGCGCTTTTCAGCAGATCGCGGAAGTCATCATCCAGACTCTTCATCATTTCATACACATTTGTATCAGCGTCGGACCGCAGCACCAGCGTACCGTCCTTCACCGCGCATTCGAAATCGCCTTCCTCCGGGTCGATGCCGGCCTCTGCCAGCATACACAGCGGCAGGACGTCCTGAAAACACTCTTTTTCCCAATGGCAGCCATCGCAAGCGTCATTTTCGGCGCCGTGGGCCAGAGCGCTGCTTTTGGCCAGTCGGAACAGAAGCTCCGCGTTGATCGCCGTCAGCAGCTGGAAAGTTTTCAGCGTTTGCGCGACGGACAGCTTTTCCGGCAGCAGCAGAACACAGCCGTTTTCGGTATGGATCGTCAGATCGCTGGTTTCAGCAAGGCCGGAGAGCTGCAGCGCGGCGCGGGGAATGGTAAGGGTCTTGTTCGCGGGGTCATGGTTCAAATGGAATTTCATGTTGTTTGCCTCCTATTGTAATAAGTTTTGGTTAGAAGCCCTACATCCGGCTGGGCTTTCTTTCCGTCTTGGTGGATGATTTGGAATGTGGACCAGCTTCAGCTCCCACTCGCCCAGAGACTCGTCAAAGAGGTTCAGTTGACGGGTCATATAAGGGCGGGGGTCATAGTTGGTGATGATGAGCTCGCCAAAGGACGCGCCCTTTTTCTGAGACAGCGGGTTGCCGCGCTGGAAGGATAAAATGTACCAGTCTCTATAGAGTTTTCGGATAAATGGGCAGTCATTGTAGGAGAGGACGACATAGCCCTTGCAGGCAGACAGCACCTGCCACAGCCGGACATGAAATTTACGGAAACGTCTGGTTTTTCCCACGATCCGATAGATCCGCTCCGTTTTGACATAGGGTGGATCGGCATAGATGAGACCGTCCTCCCGGTCCCGCTCCCGAATGAGCTGCAAGGCGTTTTTGTTCTCCAGCGGCACGTCCTTCAGCCGTGCGGACACCGGCGGAAACAGTTTCAAAAGGTTTTCGACATCCATGCCCTTTACGCCGAAGGAGGTGACCGTCGCGCTGAAGCTGCCCCGGATGGCGAGGTAATACGCCGCCGCCCGTTTTACATCGAACAGTGCCAGCCGCTCCTGAAAAATGGGGAGCAGCTCCCCGGCCTGTTCCTCTGTAAAACAGGAGCGGTCGCCAAGACACGCGATTTCCGCCTGCACATTTTGATAGTAGACCTCCTTGTGGGCGACAAAGTCGCGGTAATACTCGAAAAGCCTGCGGCTGTGGATGGGCAGGAATTTCAGCTCCCGCAGCAGAACGTTGGAGCACTCCTTGATGCAGGAATACAGGTTCACCAGCTCGGCATCCAAGTCATTATAGATGTCCAAGCGGCTTGGGTCCTGGGGCAGAGCCAGCAGCACCGCGCCGCTGCCGCCGAAGGGCTCCACATACTGCGCCAGCTTCGCCGGGAAGGTTTGCAGGATGTAGGGCGCGATCTTCTCCTTGCCGCCGATCCACGGAAAGGGCGGCTTAGCCATGTCCGGCCTCCCCACGCTCCCGGAAGCGTTCCATAGACCGTTCCAGACCGCTGATGGCCGCCTCCAGTCCGGATACCATCTGCTTCAGCTGGCGGATGGTGTCATAGACCTCGCCGGCATTGGTGGCATAGAAGTAGCCGCTGCGGTCACTGGCAATGGGGTGCTCCTTGCACCGCAGCCGGTTGACCTGCTTTCGCAGGCAAGTCCCACTGATATGGAGGGTCCGCTCCAGCTCCGTTCCGCTGGCGCGGTTCGCTTTTCCTAAACAGGAACCTTCGAGATATGCAAGAATTTTTTCGTTTTGCATTGTGATTTCCTTTCCGGGGTTGTACTCCCGGAGGAAGGGACAATGCGCAAAAAGAAGGGGCCGCTTTCCCCCTCCGGGAATACGGCCCCTAAGTGTGATTGTTTTTCTGAATGTTCCGTTCTTGCGGAACGGTAATCGCCCTGCGTGCTCCTGTGAAACAAACGCCATCTCCCATATAATTTAAGAACGGATACCGTTCAAAAGGAGATTGCGTATGGATCAGGTCGCATTGGGTAAACGGATCAAGGCCGCTCGTGAGCGAGTCGGCATGACGCAGGAAGATCTTGCTGCCGCTGTGGATTACAGCGTGGACCATGTGAGCGTCGTAGAGCGGGGCGTGAAGCCGCCAAAGCTGGAAAAGTTGGTTGTTATTGCCAATGTGCTCAATGTTGGGACAGACGAGCTTCTTCAGGACAGCTTGAACGCGGCGACGATGCTCCGAGCCACGGAGCTCTCCGAGCGCTTGAAGACACTTTCCCCGGACGGGCAGCGTAAGGTGATGAATGTGCTGGAGGCGTTGATCACCGAATTTCAGTAATACTACGACAGAGGTTTGCTTTTTGCAGACCTCTGTTTTTTTCGACCGCGTTCGACATGTTTCCCGTAGACTCCTGTGGTATTGTAGTTCTACAAGAACGATAACCGTTCCAAAAAGCAAGGAGTGAACACTATGAAACAAATGAATATTCGTGCCGAAGCAGCTCTGCTGGAAGTAGCCCGCAGACACCATACCACCGTGGAAGAGGTGCGCAGGGAGATCCGTCTGGCTATGGCGATGGCAATGTGTAGCCCTGACCCTGCTGTACGGAAAATCTGGGGTGAGATTCCCTGTGATGGAAACGTCCTTACGCCGGAGGATCTCATCACCTATGCCGCAATGCAATGCCGGGAAAGGGAGTGCTAAGGGCGCCTTGCCCGTTTCACGGGTCAAAACGGTGTTATTTCATCTTCATCTCCATTTTCTGTGTTTCCTGCACCGGTGTCAGCATGGGCTGATAGTCCGCGCGGTGCAGCAGACCGTAGGGCGAGAGTGTGGCGTTGTCCTCCTTGATGAGGTCGCAGCCGTAGGCGTAGAGGTTCACATGGGAGAGCAGCAGCTCCGCCGAATGGTCATCCGTCATGAAGCGTAGGTGGTCAATGGCAGTTTCCTGCGGTGAGCTGATCTCCGGTGTGAGAACGTAGTCATCCAGACACTCTGTCAGGCTTATGGCGGTCGCAATGTCCTGTACTTCAAATTGCTTCAGCAGAGCCTTCAGCTTTGGAAGCTGCTTTTCAGGCGAGGGCATATCCCGCACCGCTGCGGCGAGCACGTTGAATTCGTCCAGTTCCATGGGCAGGTCGGTGAAGTCCGCCGCATAGGGGATGATCCCGTCATAATCAATGACCGTGACGCCCTCCCAGCCCTCCACGCCGAGTTGTTCCTGTGCGTCCAGCAGCTCTGCCTCTGCTGCGGGCAGATTCAGTGTCACCGTGCGCGCATCGCCAATGTCGGGGTGCAGTCCGAGCGTGAGCCGAAAGAGGTATCCCGGCTTTTCCGGCAGCGTTTTTTGGACAGGCGGCGCGGTGGTCAATTCGCCATCCCGCAGTACATACAGACTGTCCACAAAAACGCCGTTTTCACCGCATCGCATCATTCTTCCGATGCCGGCGAAGTCCAGCATCTCGAATACCGCATCCGATATGCCCTCCAGTTCCGGCACAAAGTCGTTTTCCGCGTAGAAGCGGCCAAGCTGGGCGTCATCCGCGGCCTCCACAACATGATAGCAGTCTGTTTTTGCGCTGACCGCCAGATCCCGCAGATCCTGCAGCGTGATGACACCGCCGTTGGCGTTTACTTTTCTCTGCACCTCCATGGAAAACAGCCCCTCAAAGGCAGCTTCCTGCACCTCGTCCAGCGCCGACAGCAGCGAGGCAAGGTCGTTCAGTTCGTTGATGCTGATGTCCAACCCGTCCAAATGGGGCGAGAGATACTCAAAGGCATCGTAGCCTTCGATCTCCATGTACAGGATGTCATCTGTCTGAAGGCGTACCTTGTCCAGCGCGTCCCACAGTTCCCACAGTGAGGCAGGCAAGTCCAGCTTGGCATACGCCTCGTTGTTGGGTACGTCTTCTTTCGCAAGATATACCTCGAATATCTTCTTACCCAAGGGTCATCCCTCCCATCTTCATCCCATTCTGCTCATGGAGTTTGGGGGCGAACAATTCCTGCTCCGTCTGGATGCTCCACTCGTCCGAATTCCAAAAGTGGACATACAATTCGCCGCCGTCATCCACGGAGATCTCCCGCTGCTCAAAACCCTCGCCCCAGCCGTCAGAAGCCTGTCCGGTGATAAATTCCTTCAAAGTATCCATTTCGGTGTCCGACAATTCCCCGGCAACACGGCACTCCGCAATGCCCCAAAGCTCTCCGCCTCGGCTGTCTACCGTGAACACAGCGGAGCGCACCTTGCGGTCAACGCTGTCGGCTTCATCATACCAATGCATGAGTCCCCGTTCCGTCTCCTCCGGCATCCGGTTTTTCACCAGCGCCGCCGTGATCTGATCCTGATAGCCCCGCAGCTCACTGCCCTCCAGCAATGTGCTGCTGTCATCGAATTCGCCGTATTCATTCCGCTCATAGAGATCGGCGGTCAGGGGCATATACAGCTTGAGGGTGGACAACTTGGGCGGCAGCACCGTGAAGCTGTCCTCGCCGGGGATGAGCGGCAGCGTGCGGCCATTGTCCCACTTCATAAAAATTTGCCCCTTATCGTCCACGAAGTCCACTTCGCCCTCCGTGCCGGGAAGAATGGGATGATAAGGGTCCTCCATCGAATTAAGCCGGATGCGGGTGCCGGGGGGATACTGCTCCTTGATAAAATTCACCATTTTTCTGTCCATCACTTTATACCTCCCATTGTCATGCTCTGTTTGGGCGTTTTTTGATATTCCTCCAACTGACGGGGATTTTCCTCGCCATAGAAGTCAAAGATCATGTCATCCACCTGCTTGCGGACGGTGGGATCGTCGGTCAGTACCTCGTACCGGAAGCCTGTGGTGGGGTTATACGGCAATTCCTCCCGCACACACTTGAGAAAGGCTTCGGCATCGGTAAACTCCTGCGCGTCGCCATTGGCATAGGACACGCGGCCCACCAGGGGCTTGTCCCGCGCCATGTTCTGCCGTTGGACAGCTAAATCGTAAGCGGTGAGGTAACCATTGTAATCTCCAGGGGACGGGTTGCAGCGCAGGCAGTAGCGGTAGCGCTCCGTTTCCACGATATAGCCATAGTTCTGTACATAGCCGCCGTCGATTTTCCCGCCGTGGTCATAGCAAAAACGCTCCATCGCGAAGCGGCTTTTCAGCACATCTTCACGGAGCTTACCAACGATCTGCTGCAGCTCCGCCTTGAACGCGGGGCTGTTCAGTTCCTCCGGGCCACGAGGCCACCAGGTATGCCAGAACTCGTTTCCGCTGCGCCCGAAGTCCATGCGGACACAGCCGACAGCGCCAAGGCGCTTATTTTCTTCGGGGTGCTGGGCATAAAATAAGCCCGCCTCCTCCGGGCGGGCAGGTCGGATATGAAATTGCGTTGAATCTTTCAAGGTTAAGATCTCCTTTCGGTGTGGAATTTGGCTTTACACATTTTGGGGGGTGTGCTATGATGTGGCAAACAAGCTGATATTTATAGGACGGAGAAACTTATGGAAGAATTGATACAAAGATGTTCATGGGCAACTACCG
>OGWU01001313.1_pt1 | contig 14504 bp, 6 predicted proteins | sample 1576071 | NCBI WGS metagenome assembly OGWU01 (sample SAMEA3541582, study PRJEB24748) | human gut metagenome | biome: human gut; feature: human-associated habitat; material: faeces | place: China | collected 2012
AAGACCGCCTCGATGATGGGCGCTGCCGCTATGCAGGCGGCGAAGCGCAGGCGGTCTGAGGCGGAGGAAGACAACGCCGCTGTGGAGGCGGTTCACAGCGGTACGGCTGCGGTATACAACGCGGCGCGCTATCGCTCCCCTTCCAGCAAAACAGCGGCCAATTCCAAACGGGCTGCGAGCCTCCACAAAAACACGATTCGCAGCGAGGAGAACGTTCGTTCCGAATTTATGAAATCATCCGAACACGCGGCGCAGGCCGAGCACCGAAAAAAGGAACGGATTCTTTCTTTTCAAAAGAAAAAACGCCAGCGCGCGATTGCCGAAAACAAGCGGAAAGGATCAACCATCGTCACCGCGGGCGGCTTTGCCGCCTCGCCCAACAGCATGTTTACCGCGCCGAAAAAGGCCAAGGAAGCTGCGAAGTCCTTCTTTTCGGAGCATAAGGGGGCGATCCTGGGAATATGCGTGGCCGGGCTGATCTTTGGGCTGTTCGCGCTGGCGTTGTCCAGCGGCGCGTCTTTGGTGCAGGGCAGCGGCACGACGGTGATCTCAACGACCTACGTCAGTACGGATGATGACATCTATGCCGCGGAGAACGCCTACTGCGCCCTGGAGGACGGGTTGAACGCCCAGGTAAACGCGATTCCGTCTACGCATCCGGGGTATGACGATTACGAATACCAGATCGACGAGATCGAGCACAATCCCTATAATTTGATCTCTTACATTCAGGTGAAATACGGAGGGTTCACATACGACGATACGGTGAAAGCAGAAATCAGCCGTCTGTTCCAGCAGCAGTATGCGTTTTCTGTTTCCGAAAAGAGCGAGACGCGGACGCGCATGGAAACCGTCACGGAAATGCAAACGGTCTTCGATCCGAGCACCGGAGAAACGCGCGTGGAACCAGTTGAATATGAGCGGGAAGTTGAATATCAGCACCGCACGCTGTACACCGTATTGACCAACCATAGCTTTGACCGCGTTGCCCGCGCAAATATGACCGATGAGGAACTTATCCTGTACAATGCGCTGAACCGTACCTATGGCAACAGGCCCTATCTGTTTGACCTTTCTTCCCTGTCAGACGGCGCAGGCATACAATATAAGATTCCGCCGGAAGCGCTGTCCGATGAAAAATTCATGAACATGCTCCGTGAAGCGGAAAAATACCTGGGAATGGAGTATGTCTGGGGCGGCAAAAGCCCCCGAAGCGGTTTTGACTGCTCCGGTTTCGTCTGCTGGGTGATCAACCACTGCGGCAATGGCTGGGATGTCGGCTCGAAGCGCGCCAAAGACCTCTGCCGCATGTGCATCTACGTTACACCCGAAGAAGCCCGGCCCGGCGATCTGATTTTCTTTGAAAAGACCTATGATACGGATGGCGCATCCCATGTGGGCATCTATGTGGGCAACAATACGATGATCCACTGCGGAAACCCCATCAAGTACGGGCGCATTGATACGCGCTATTTCAAGCAGCACTTCCTGTGCTTTGGCCGGCTCCCGTTCTACGACAACTGATACACGACGTTTGAGGCAAATACCGCACCATACAAGAAACAGGCACATCCTGCCGGAAAGCGAGAAGAACATGAAGAAGCACACGATTTTGAGCATCATCAGGCGCATCGCCCTGTTGACCACCATGACCGCCCTGTGCGTGGGCATGCCCGCGCACGCCATTGTTCCCAGCGAGGCCGATGAAGATACCGAACCGGCGGAAATCATCGAGGTTACGCCACCCCCCACACCCACGCCGGATATTCTCTACGAGCCGCTGCCGGAGGGTACCTCCCAGCCCTTCTCCATTGCCGGAAACGGCGAAGTCCTCGACGATATTGAGGACGGCGATAAAGAATTTTATACCATCACCACGCAGAACAACAATCAGTTTTTCATCGTTGTGGACAAGGCGCGCGCGTCGGAAAATGTCTATATGCTGGCGCGCGTCGATGAAACGGATATCGCTGGATTCATCGAAGAATACACGCAGCCCACCGCAACGCCCGCGCCGCAGGTCGTCATTCAGCAGCCTACGCCCGAACCCACGCCCCAGGTAATCGTGACGGAGCCGGAGGAAGAAACTGGCGGCAACACCGGCTCCTACGCGCTGATCGGCGTCGCGGCGCTGGTTTTCGTTGCCGGCGCGTATTACTTCAAGGTTTATAAGCCCAGGCATGAAGAAGGCGAATATGACGACGAGGGTATGGAGTTCGACGACAGTGAAGACGAAACGGATGACGGTGAGTAAGGCGTCCGCCGCGCCGCCGAGGAGGTGAGGCAAATGGCAAAATTGGACAGTATCCGCTTTCTCGCCGGGCGTTGGGCCGGCTGGGTCAGCCAGTCGCCGGCGGACTGGATGCGCTTTATGGATACGGCCTCCCGCATGTACCGGTATTCCTTCCCGGATCAGCTTTTGATCTATGCCCAACGTCCGAACGCCACGGCCTGCGCGTCTCTTGAAACATGGAACACAAGGCTCAACCGCTGGGTCAACCGGGGCGCAAAGGGCATCGCCTTGATAGACGACAACCAGCAGCCGGCAAAGCTGCGCTACGTCTTCGATGTGGCGGATACCCATGCGCGATATGGCGACCAGCTTCCCTATATCTGGCGTGTGGAGGAGCGGCACATCCCGCCGCTCCTGGCGCACCTGGCGTATACCTACAGTCTGCCGGACGCTTCCTCCCTGGAATCCATGCTCAGCCAGATCGCAAATCAGGTCGCAGAAGACTATCTCGACGACGCCCTCTATGGTATCGAGCAGGAAATGACCGGCTCCCGGCTGGCCCAACTTCCAGAGGATCGAAGAAGAGAAATCTTTCACGGCCTGTTTGAAAGCAGCATCCTCTATGAAACGATGCGGCGTTGCGGCCTCAACCCTGAAATGGCGCTCCCAGAGCGGACGTTTAATAACATCCGCTATTTTAACCGCCCCCGCGTACTTGGCGTGCTGGGCGGCGCGGTCAGCAATGCCTGCGAAAATATCCTCATGGATATTGGTCGGGAAATTCGCGCCATGGACAGGGAAAATTTGCGGATCCCTCTTGCAAAAAGAGAAAACATGGTATATAATGACTTTAACGTGGTAAAGCGTGAAAGTGATACATCTGAAGGAGGCAATGAGAATGGAATTGACGTATCAGCGCCAGGGAGATTACCTGTTTCCGAATCTGGAGATCGAATCGAGCGTGACGGAGCCCATCGGCCGGTTCGGGATGCAGCGGAAGGCCTATCTGAAGGAGCATCATCCGGGTTGGTATCAGAGCATGCTGCTGACGGGCAGGCTGGACGGGCACCTGTTGGAGATCGACCGGAGCGCGAACGCACAGATGGAACTGCTGACAAGCCAGATGGCAGAGCGGGAGGACGTGACGGAAGCCCTGAAAGAGACGAACCAGTTGGAGTGGGTGCAGCGGATGAACAATATACGCAGCCGGGCGGAGGAGATCGTGCTGACGGAGTTGATTTACAACTGATCGAAACCGCGCCAGACGGCCAGCCGGAGGAAACAACCGAAGATATACGCGAGGCAGAAGCGGAAGCAGCTTCTGCCTTTGCTTTGCCCGGACTGCCTACCGTTCAGCGGCAAATTCACGAAATTGAAGAGCGCGCGGCGGCGGTCTACGCGGGAACGCTGCCTTTTCCGGCGGATGTTGTGGACGAAATCCTTCGCACCGGCGGCAACCGCTCAGGAACGTTGTATCGTCTGACGTACAATTTCATGGTCGGCCAATCGCGGGATGAGCGGGTAGAATACGTCCGGCAGGAATACCGCACAGGCGGCAAGGGGTTTACCATAAACGGCGCAGACTATGCCGTTTGGTTTGACCGTTCCGGCATGCAGATCGCGCGGGGCCGCACGGTGCATACCGCGCCGCACAACACCGCGTTTTTGTCCTGGGAACAGGTAACGGATCGGATGCATCAACTGCTTCAGCAGGGCGAATTTGCGCCCCAGGCAACGTTGGAAGGCGCGCGCGACTACGTTCTCAAAGCCTGCGCACAGGCGCTGGTCTATATGGAGAGGGATGTTGAACAGGAATACAAGCCCCTGTTGTTTGACGATCCTGATCTTTTTGCCGGGACTTTCCCCGAAGCGGTTGAGAGGGTCGCGGCCTTTCTGGAGGCACAGGAAAATATCGGTATGCTGACCGCCCGGCTGCAAACATTCGCGGATCAGTATGCCCAGAACCGCGAAATGATGCGCTCTCTCACCTATAACCCCACCCGCATATCCGCCGTGTTCGAGCGCCTTGCAAGGCCATGGGCAGCCTATCAGAGCAGGGAGGGCTTTCATCCGCAGGAACCGGCCACGTTCATTACCGAAGACGAGGTGGACGCGGCGCTTACAGGCGGCGCTGAAAACAGCCGTTTGACAATCTATGCGTACTGGTTGACCACAGAGAGCAGAACAGAGCGCGCGTCATTTCTTCGCCAGCATTACGGCGAAGGCGGGCGCTCCCATGCCGTGTCCGGCGCGGATCAATCTGATGAAATGCACGGTGCCCGCGGCATAACGCTTCGCAAAGGCGCTGCCGTATACCGGCTGACATGGCCCAATGTTGTCCAGCGCATCGACGCGCTGATCCGAAACGATCTCTACCTGACCGCCAGCGATCATGCGAAGATGCCTGAGTACGAAAAGAGCGTTATGGCCGGAAGGATTCTGCGCTTTTACAGGGAGCTTCCTTCCGATGTGGAAAGGCCGTTTCAGGGCGCATACGATCCGCGCCCGGAAATCGCCCGTATGCTGGAAAATACGGATAGCGCCGTATCCTTGCTCAGCGCCATGACGGAGGCGATGACCGGGATACCTGAGGAAACGGAAGCCTTTGAACGGCTCTCCAATATGCTGTTCCAGTTTTATGACTATGTGGACGGCAGCTACACGATTTTTCCTGAACCGCCGTGGAAAGCCACGCCCGAAAGGGAGCAGACGCGGCAGCTATCCATGTTTGACCAGTTTGAACTGCCCGGCGGTCTGCCGGATGAAAACGCGGTCGAAACAGAAGCGGAAGGCGTTTCGATTGCGGGAAATGAAGCGCAGGAAGAAACCGGCGTTGAAGGTTCTTCCCCGCCGGAAACCAGCGGGACGCTGTCGGAAAACGCGCAGCCCGATGAAGAACCGTCTGCCGCGGATGAAAAAGCCATCCATACGGCAGAAACGCCAGAGGAAGACAGCGGCGAACAGCTTCCTGAAAATGCTCCGGCCATTGGCCAGACCCTTCATGTGGACGGCCGCTCTTACGAGATCGAATCCATCAGCGCGCTTTCAAAATCAGTTCACCTTCGCGACCTGGATTTCCAGCGTGAAAACGGCTATCCCATCTCCCGCGTGGAACCTTATTCCGTTGTTCAGGGCTGGCTGAAGGAGCAAGCCGAACCGTGGATTCCCGGCCATGAACCCGGCGAAGATTCGCCGCTCAAACTCGTTGAAACCGTCATCTCCCTTGCGCCGCGTTCGGAGCAGGAGGAACAGATTTCATCGCCGCCGGAACCGGAGCGCCACAATTTTCATATTACCGACGCCGATCTCGGCGCGGGTGGCCCCAAGGCCAGGTTCCGCATGAACATGGAAGCCATCCTTCTGCTCAAACGCATTGAGGCGGAGGGGCGGCTGGCGACGCCGGAAGAACAGGAAACTCTGTCGCGCTATGTTGGCTGGGGCAGCGTGCAGGAAGCCTTTGAAGCGGATAATCCCGCCTGGAAAAATGAACACCGGCAGCTTCTGGACGCGCTGACCCCGGAGGAATTTGACGCGGCGCGGGCGACCACGCTGAACGCCTTTTACACCTCTCCCACCGTCATCCAAGCGATGTACGAAGCACTGGAAAATATGGGATTCCGCAAAGGCAATATACTGGAACCCTCCTGCGGCGTTGGCAATTTCATGGGCATGCTGCCGGAGAGCATGCGGGACGCCCGCATGTACGGCGTAGAAATCGACAGCATCACTGGAAGAATCGCACAACAGTTGTACCAGCGCAATACCATTGTCGTGCAGGGCTTTGAAGATACGAGCTTCCCGGACAATTTCTTTGACGTGGTCATTGGAAACGTGCCCTTTGGCGCGTATAAGGTGATAGACCGGCAGTATGACCGGCACAATTTCCTGATTCACGATTACTTTATCGCGCGGTCTGTAGACCTGGTGCGTCCGGGCGGCGTTGTCGCGGTGATTAGCTCCAGCGGCACCATGGACAAGCAATCGGACGGCATGCGCAGGTATGTGGCGGCGCGCGCTGATCTTCTCGGGGCCATTCGCCTGCCGCGCAATGCTTTTCAGCGCAATTCGGGCACCAGTGTCGTTACAGATGTCCTCTTCTTCCAAAAACGTGAAAGCGCGGCCATTGAACAGCCGGAATGGGTGGGGTTGGCCAAAACCCCGGAAGGTTTTGACATCAACGCCTACTTCGTCCGCCATCCTGAGATGATTCTTGGCACGCTTTCTTCTGAAAATACGCAATACGCGGCGCAGGCGTTTACCGTGGAACCCATTCCCGGCGCGAATCTCGCGGAGCAGTTGCGCAAAGCCCTGCAAAATATCCACGGAACCATCTTGGAAACGGAGCTTTCTGATACCGATCTGGAGGAAAACATCCAGTCGCTTCCCGCTGATCCCGAAGTCAGAAATTTTAGCTACACGGTTGTGAATGGGCGCATTTATTACCGGGAGAACTCCGTCATGAACCTTGTGGATCTGCCGCAAAATACGGCGGGCAGGGTCATGGCGCTGATCCAGATGCGCGACAGCGTGCGGCAGTTGCTCGACGCGCAGCTTGCGGATGCTTCGGACGCGCAAATCAAAGCCATGCAGCGGCGGCTTGACGCCCAGTATGACAGTTTTACTCGCGCTTACGGCCTGATCAACACCACGGCCAACCGGCGCGCCTTCCAGCAGGACAGCGGCTACAGCTTGCTATCTTCCCTGGAAATACTGGATGAGGATGGGAGACTCAAACGCAAGGCGGATATTTTCACCAAGCGGACAATCCGCAAGCCTGAGCCTGTGGATAGCGTGGATACAGCCAGCGAAGCGTTGGCGCTGTCCATCGGGGAAAAAGCGTGCGTCGACCTGAAATTCATGTCTTCGCTGTGCGGCAAAACAGAACGGGAAATCACAGATGAACTGCGGGGCGTCATCTTTCAAAATCCTGTCACCCATGTATGGGAAACCAGCGACGAGTATCTGTCCGGCGATGTGCGCCGGAAATTGCGCGAGGCAGAAGACGCGGCCAAGGCCGCGCCGGAATACGCCGTCAATGCGGAAGCGCTGCGGCGGGTACAGCCCAAAGAGTTGGATGCCTCCGAGATCGAAGTGCGCCTTGGCGCGACGTGGATAGACCCCGTTTACATCGACCGGTTTCTGCGCGACGTGCTTTCCGTGCCCGCATGGATGGCAGGGCGCACGATTCGTACACAGTATTCACCTGTCTCCGGCGCGTGGAACATCAGCGGCAAGAGCAGCAATTCTGGCAACGCCCTGATCTATACGGTCTACGGCACGGAAAAGGCCAACGCCCTGCATCTGCTGGAAGACGCGCTGAACCTGAAGGACACCAAAATCTACATGACCGTACAGACGCTGGACGGCGAAAAGCGCGTGCTGGACAAAAAAGCCACGATCCTTGTCCAGCAGAAACAGGAAATGCTGCGCACCGCCTTCAAAGAGTGGATTTTTAAGGATATGAACAGGCGGGAAGCCCTTGTAAAGAAATACAATGAACTGTTTAATTCTGTGCGGCCGCGGGAGTATGACGGCAGCCACATCCGTTTTGTCGGGATGTCGCCGGAGATTTCGCTGATGCCGCACCAAAAGAACGCGGTAGCGCACATCCTGTATGGCGGGAACACGCTGCTGGCGCACTGCGTCGGCGCGGGCAAGACCTTCCAGATGATCGCCGCGGGCATGGAGGCCAGACGCCTGGGCCTTTCGCAGAAAAACCTCTACGTTGTTCCCAACCACTTGACAGAACAATGGGGCGCGGATTTCCTGCGGCTATACCCCGGCGCAAATATCCTGGTGGCGACGCGGCGCGATTTTGAGCCGGCGAACCGAAAGAAGTTTTGTTCCCGCATTGCCACAGGGGATTACGACGCCATCATCATTGGACACTCGCAATTTGAAAAGATACCCATTTCCAGGGAACGCCAGTTGGCGATGCTGAAGAACCAAATCGACGATATTGCCGGGGCGATTGAAGAGGCGAAGCGGCAGCGCGGCGAGCGGTTTACCATCAAGCAGATGGAGCGCACGCGCAAGGGTCTGGAGGCCCGGATTAAGAAACTCAACGATCAGAGCCGCAAGGACGATGTAGTGACCTTTGAGCAGTTGGGCGTTGACCGCCTGTTTGTGGACGAGAGCCATGCGTTCAAAAACCTGTTTCTATACACAAAGATGGTCAACGTGGCCGGCATCCAGCAGACGGACGCGCAAAAGAGCTCGGATATGTTCCTCAAATGCCGGTACATGGATGAAATTACCGGTGGGCGCGGCATTGTCTTCGCCACGGGAACGCCCGTCTCCAATTCCATGGTGGAACTGTATACCATCATGCGCTATCTGCAATATTCAACGCTGGAGCGCATGGGCATGCGGCATTTCGATTCCTGGGCGGCGACGTTTGGCGATACTGTATCCGCAATAGAATTGGCCCCGGAAGGCACCGGCTACCGCGCCAGGACGCGCTTCGCCCGGTTCTTCAACCTGCCGGAATTGATTTCCGTATTCAAGGAGGCAGCGGATATTCAGACGGCGGATATGCTATCGCTGCCTGTCCCGGAGGCGGAGTTTGTGAATGTCACCCTGAAGCCCAGCGAAATCCAACGGGAATATGTATCGTCCTTCTCGGAACGCGCGGACAGGGTGCGCAGCGGCGCGGTCGATCCCTCCGTAGACAATATGCTGCGTATTACCAATGACGGCCGGAAATGCGCGCTGGATCAGCGGCTGATGCAGGAAATGCTTCCAGACGATGAGGGCAGCAAGGTCAACGCCTGCGTGCGGAACGCCTTTGCCATCTGGCAGAGCGGCATAGAAAAACGGACGGCACAGCTCATCTTTTGCGACTTGTCCACGCCCAAGGGCGACGGCCGCTTCAACATCTATGACGATGTGCGCAACAAACTCGTCCAGATGGGCGTTCCCAGAGAGGAAATCGCCTTTATCCACGAAGCGGCGACGGAAACGCAGAAAGCGGAACTGTTTGCCCGCGTGCGCGCCGGACAGGTGCGTATCCTGCTGGGGTCTACGGCAAAACTCGGCGCGGGGACCAACGTACAGGACCGCCTGATCGCCCTGCATCATCTGGACGCGCCCTGGAAGCCCTCCGATCTGGAACAGCAGGAAGGCCGGATTCTGCGTCAGGGCAATATGAATCCCAAAGTACAGATTTTCCGCTATGTGACGGAAGGCTCTTTCGACGCCTATATGTGGCAAATATTGGAAACCAAGCAGAAGTTCATTGCGCAAGTTATGACGAGCAAAAGCCCTGTGCGCGCCTGTCAGGACGTGGACGACACGGCTCTGTCCTACGCGGAGATCAAGGCGCTGGCGACAGGCAACCCTGAGATCAAGCAAAAGATGGATTTGGATATTCAGGTTGCGCGGCTGAAAATGCTGAAAGCGAACCATGTTTCCCAGCATTACCGGCTGGAAACCGACATCGCGAGAACCTATCCGTCGCAGATCGCCGCGGAAAAGGAGCGCATAGAAAATCTGTCGCGGGACATTGCCGCCTGCCAGCCCATTCTGGATCAGGGCAAGGATCATTTCCAGATAGTGATTGCCGGGAAAAGCTATACCGACCGCAAGGAGGCCGGTGCAGCGCTGATCCAGGCCTGTACCTCTGCCGGGCAGACAACGCAGGAAGTTCCCATTGGAGAATATGGCGGTTTTCAATTGATGGGGAGTTTCAACCTGTTTTCTCACAAATATGAACTGACGGTTCATGGGCGTGGCTCCTACGCCTTTGAACTTGGCGCTGATCCGTTCGGCAATCTAACGCGCCTGAATAATATCTTCTCAGGTTTGCAGGGCAAGCTGGAACAGGCGCAACAGCGGCTTGCTACCGTAGAGGGGCAGTTGGAGAACGCCAAACGCGAAGTGAGCCGCCCCTTCCCGCAGGAACAGGAACTCGCGGAGAAGCAGGCGCGGCTTGCGGAACTCAATTCACGCCTGAACATAGATGAACGGTCGTCCGAAGCGTCGTTGATCGACGAAGACGCGCGCGATGAGAAAGGGGACGCGCCTGAGACCGGCGATGCCGCGGACGCGCCGGAGGAATCCTTTTCGTGCGAGGCGCGCCGGATTTCTCAGGCCGTCATATAGCCGCTGTGACAAGACCACATTTTCACGAAACATATCTATTGACGGGGCAGGCGCTGCCTGCGCCGCCCCGTTTTCTGGGAGGGAAAAACTTTGGAAGAAATCCGTTTTGATATTTTGCAGCTAAAAGCCGAATACAGGAAACGGCAGTTCAGGAGCCTCCGGGAATTGTCCCAGGCCGGCCTTACCGTCGATGCGGGGCAGTATAGACAGGTATACAGCGATACCTGTCCGTCGGACGTCTCTCTGGATGAAATTTACACCCGATTCAACTTGGACAGGCCGGAAGACTTCAAAGGCTGGTCATTGTCGGTTGGCGATATTATCCTTTTACATCAGCGCGACGGCAGCCACGCTTATTTTGTGGACAGCATAGGGTTTGAAGAAATCCCTGGCTTCTCCATGCGGCATGACCTGGAGGCATCTTTGGCGCAGGAAACGCTTAAACGGCCTGAGGCCATGATAATAACCCTCCGCGGCGCGAGCCGCGAGGAGCAGGGCTTCTCCTACACGCAGGGGGACGCAATTCTTGCCGCCAGCGGCGCGATCGGACATCTGCGGGCGGAGATGGGACAGGACGGAGAGGGTTTTCATGCGGATTGGACGGGCCATGCCGCCAGCGGGCTTCCCGACGGCTTTAATGCTTATCTCGACACGCTGATCTCTGCGTTGCGCACAAATCCCGCTTTTGACAAACCGCTGGCGAATCGGGATTCCCTGAGCCGGTATTGCTATGGGCATCGCAGCGGCAAAATCCCGGACGAAGACAACAGCTACGCCTTCCGGGTGGACGGCGGCGAGTATTCCACGATCCTGCGCCTGACGCCTGACCGTGGCGAATACAACGTGTATGCGTACTGCTACCAGCGGAAAAAACTCGATAAAATTCTGAACGAAATACAGCGTACCAAGGCCCATGCTTACACGCCGGTCTACAGGCGCACGGCGGCCTATGCGCGTGAATCCGGCGAATTGGAGGCATGGCGCGCCTCGCACAGGGAGAATATCGCCTGCCGTGACGCCATTGACAAGGCAATCGCAAAACACTTTGACGGGGCGCATCTGGACATGCAGGCGCTCAGCACGGTCTTTGACGCCTATGGCGCGGAGCGCGTGTATTATGTGCTCGCCAATTCGGTAATAACCAAGGAGTACGACGGCCGCTTCTCCCGCGATAATCGCGCTTGGGCGCAGGCGGAGAACGTTGCCGTCGAGCGAACGGAATTTGGCTACACCCGCAACGACGAATTTGCATGCCGGTCGCACCCCGCAGTACTGGACGGATATATCCAAATGGCGCGGCGGGAGACGGAAACGCCCGCGATAGAGAAATCCGCGATCATCCCGTATCCCTCAGGGCAATCCGGCAGGCAATCCATACGCTCCCTGCTGCGGGAAAAGCAGGCGCAAACGCGCGCTGACAGCGCGCCGCAAAAGCATCCTTCCCGAACGCCGAAGCGCGAGAGCCTTTGACGGTTGAAGGGATGTGACGGCCTTGGAATTTGCGTCTTATGAATTGTATCAAATGAAGGCTGAACCGGAAACGGACGATTGGCTGTTTCAGGAGTTTGCCGTGCTGACGGAAAAGGGATATTTCCCCACCGTGCTGGATTACAAACTCGTTTTCGCCAGTTGCCTCCAGCCCGGAACGTCTCCGGCAACGCTCTATAAACAGTTGTCCAGCCTTGCCCAGCGGACGCACAAATTCCGCTGCGTCAACACAGGAGACGTATTGGTGCTGCGGACGGGGGCGTCCATCGCCAGTTACTTCTGGGAACACGGTGAAGCCATCCCCTTTGACGGCTTCTTTGGAAGGGCAGACGGCAATGCCGCGCCGCTGACGCCGGAGACGGAACATTATGTTGTCCCCGGCAAAGCCGGTACTTGGCGTGTGATCGACACAAAGGTCATTGAGAACCGATGGTTTTTTCTGATGGAAAGCGAAAAGTACGGCGCAAATGCCAGGTGGATGATTCTGGATGGCAATGGGAAAGACATCGAAGATGACAATGTGTCGGCCTTTGATGAGACAACGGTGCGCCGGATTCGCGCTTCCCTGAAACCTGCGGCTCCCGCGCCGGATCACAAAACGCGGGAACCTCAGCCCCGGAGACAGCTTGAAGTCTACGAACAGTATTTTGAAAACGGAGAATATCTCCGCGCGTCCAGCCCTGAGGTTGGTGTAGAGCAAAGCTATAACATGATTGACGGCAATCACAATAACCGCAAAACGAAGCCGGCCCAGAGACGGTCGGTTCGGGCGCGTTTGCGCGAAAAGCAGCGTCAATTGCATAGCGCCCAGCAGGAGAGGGATCGCGTCCTGGAAAAGCGCTGACGGCGGTGATGGCTCGTGGATTTGTTCAAGGCTGTCAAGGAAAATGTCACTGCGCGGCAGGCGGCGGCGCTGTATGGCCTGGAAATTGCGGAGAATGGCATGGCCTGCTGCCCCTTCCATGACGATCACACGCCGAGCCTGAAGCTGGATAAACGGTATTACTGCTTTGGGTGCCATGCCACCGGGGATGCGATAGATTTTGTCTCGACCTACTTACAGTTATCCCCGCTGGAAGCCGCGAAGCGTTTGGCCGCGGATTTCAATATCCCTTATAATTCTGACCACAGTGGGAAGCAGGATCATTCTGTTCCATTAACTGAGCGCAGGAGGGTACAAAAAGCGCAAATGGAGCGCCAAGAGTTTTTGGACTGGCGGCGCAAAACGCTTTTCGATCTGGCCGGATATTACCGCGTGTTGGAAGAGAAAAAGGAATTGTTCGCGCCGCAAACGAGGGATGAGCCGTGGTCAGAATCCTTCGTACAAAGCTGCCGCGATCAGAACCTCGTTGAACTGTACGCTTTCCTGCTTGAAAACGCGCCGGAGGAAGATCAGCGTCGGCTGTTCGCGGAGCGCACGGAAACGATAGAATCGCTGGCACAGAGAATCGACGGTGGACGCCCCCATATCCCAAATGAGCGGCAATGGCAGTTTATACAAAAGAGTCCATCGAAACCGCATCCGAAAAGCCAACGACGGAATGCACCACAAAAAAGGTGTACGGAACGAAAATAACTTGCATTTTAGAAACTGAAGATTCGGGAGTTGTACGATTTGACAGATAAGGAAAACAAACGGGACAAATATGATATTGAGCTTCCAGCGTCCATCATAGAATCCTTTGCCCGTTTCCTCGTCCCCGAAATACGCAAATACTATGACAGCGAGCAGGGGCAGCAGGAATTCGCGGAATGGCAGGAAGCACAAAAGCAGAACGCAGACGCAGAGCAACCATAAAACGAGGGTCAAGGCGCAAAACCTTGACCCTCGTTTTTTTGTCGCCATTACAGCCACACCATTATTGCAAAGCCGCCTTTGAAATAATAGGTGTTCGCGTAATGGCCGTTTGGTGGAGGCGAGGGGGGTCGAACCCCTGTCCGAAGATCAGACGGCCAAAACCTCTCCGAGCGCAGTCTGCGTTTTGACATTCCCGCCGCCGGACTCCCGCAGACGGGATGCCGGCTTGAGTAGCTTCATAAATTCCCACCCATCGCAAAGCTTAAATGGGCTGGTTCCCTGCATTGATGACGCCGGTTACCTGCGCCGCAGGAGGCTCAGGGCCGACGGTCACGGCTTAAGCCGCGACGGCGACGGTATTATAATCGTCAGTTCATTTTAAGTTTCCCGTTTTTAAGGCGGTTCAGGGCCGCCGCTCGCTTATCGGGTCCTCCGTATCCCCGTCGAAACCAAATACGCCCCCTTATCCATTAGCCCTTGTCGCGCATGCTGCGTTCGATATCCCGCTGGGCGTCGCGCTTTGCCAGATCGTCGCGCTTATCATAGAGCTTTTTGCCCTTGCACAGCGCGATTTCCAACTTCATGCGCCCATCCTTGAGGTACACGCTGAGCGGGACCAGCGCCAGCCCCTTTTGCATTACGCCCTGCTGCAGTTTGCGGATTTCTGATTTGTGCATCAACAGGCGCTTGGGGCGAAGCGGGTCAGTATTGGAAAAGCTGCCCTTTTCGTAGGGGCTGATGTGCATGCCGTAAACGAACAGCTCGCCGTCCTTGACCGCGGCATAGCAATCCTTGAGCGTGCATTTGCCCAGCCGGATGGACTTGACTTCCGTGCCACGCAGTTCAATGCCAGCTTCCCACGTTTCTAATACGAAATAGTCA
>OGWU01001315.1_pt1 | contig 14477 bp, 16 predicted proteins | sample 1576071 | NCBI WGS metagenome assembly OGWU01 (sample SAMEA3541582, study PRJEB24748) | human gut metagenome | biome: human gut; feature: human-associated habitat; material: faeces | place: China | collected 2012
GCAAAACGCCCTTACTCATAAAATCGACCTCCAATCCTATCTCGTGATACAATAACGAAACACTGTTTTTACAAGCTGTTGCTCCTCCCTATGCGGTATTCGCAGTACCGCATAGGGAAACAGCTCCTATTCATCGTCCAAAAGCCCGCGCAGCTCCCTGTCGCGCCGGATATGGCGGTAAATATCCGCCACGTCGTAAGGCTGGATATACTGCACGGGAATACCGTCCTTCGCCATACGCTCAAGCACCGCCGCGCCGATGTCATTCCACGAATAACCGCAGTTCTGCGCTTGCGCAATTTCGTCGAACATATCGTTCACGACGGGATATAACAGCCGCAGCTCAGCCTTCGGCTGCTTCCTGTACCTCCTGCGCGGCTCCGCGTTCTTCGCGTGAAGATTTTCAACAAGCGTCATGACCTTCATTCCCCCGTCTGCGTGGAACGCAAAGCTTCATACTCGCGCCATTTGGATTCTTCCGCTTCTATCAGCTCGCTGCGCAGCTCGTCGGTAAGAGCGTCGTAAGTTTCCAGCTCGTAATATTCAATTTTCGGGATACACGGGAAAGTGACGAACGTGCGGCTTGACTGATTGGTAAAACAGCAGCCAGAATCCTTTTCCTTAAAAACGCGCCCTTCAATAAAATACGTAAAACCGTCTCCGCGCTTGAACACGCGAAAATCCCGCCTGTTTTGCCTTGTCCCGTCGGTAGGGTCGAAAACCTCACCCCACTCGTCGTCAGTGCCCTTCAACGGAGAAATAACCTCGAAATTTGCCAGGCGCTTAAAAAGCGACATGAGATAACCGGCGGAAACGCCGCTGTGTCCTTGCCCCTCCATATTGAGCAGCAGCGAAAGAACACAATCGCACATCATCTCCTGCATCCCATCGTTGAAGCGTCCTGCATCGTCCATCCATCCGGCATACCGGAATTCTGACAGGGCATGTTTTACAAGCCCGCCTCCGTCTTTGTACTTTTCAATCAATGTCATGATTTTCGCCTCACTCCGTCCGCGTAAACTTCCGCCATATCGTTCACGACGGGATAAAGCAGCCGCAGCTCAGCCTTCGGCTGCTTCCGGTACTTCCTGCGCGGCTCCGCGTTGTTCGCGTGAAGATTCTCAACAAGCGTCATAGACTTCATTCCCCCAAAACACTACCCAACAAACTCACCAACAAAATTGATTTTGAACAAACTTATAAACCAAAGTAACGCATAAAAAATACACAATTATCTCAAAAATGGAATCACCATGAGCGAGCCAAAAATCAAGCAATGGAGAATGGACTTCCGGGCTGTAACAAGAACACGCGAGACATACCCCTTTTGCTCGCCTTGAACAATACATAGACATAGTATCCGCTACATAACGACACGATTCACATTTTTCATAATCTTTAAAATCATTTAATTTCGGCATAACACTTCATTCCGCCCGCAACAGGTATTCCGACACTTATTGTCCCTTTCCTACGCTGCTGTGAGGCAGCTCGATTTGGAACTTCTCTATAAGATGCCGCGCTTGGATGCGCTTGCCCTCTTTCGCCTGCTCGGTAAGCGCATCCCATTCGACGAAAGGAAACGCCTTATCCTTTTGCTGAGCCTGCGCCACGGTCATTCCGGCTTCGAATGCCTTGCGTCCGGCTTCATGCAGTTCCTTTGCCAGGATCTCGACATCCGATTCCCAATACGTTTCAAGGTATTTCGACCTGCATTCCTCGCACATGTCATTTCGCCTCCATATAAGTCTTAAAGTTTCGTACCCTATCTACCAGCCCCTGCGTAACGCCATCAAAACAGATACACCTATCGTCAACGGATACCATTGCAGGCGGCTTCGTGGCCTGCACGCCGTCAACGCTAATATCGTATTTCTCCAGCCATTCACGGATAGCCTCGATTCCGTGAACTTCTGTGCACCTTGTAGAGACGACCACAACTTTATAGTTGTACTCATTACGCAACGTATCAATTACACTGCGTATTCCGTCAACAGGTTTATCCGGTATAACATCAATTCCTCTCCAACCGCTCGTATAGCTGTGAATCACGCCGTCGAAATCAAAAATAACAGCTATTAAAAAAATTAAAAGTAAAACGGCAGCAAGCTTAAAAATAGAAATCTGTTTTAAAGCACTGTTTATTGTATTCATGTAAAAAAAGAATATATTAAAGAAAGTTTATAATACTTTCTCTAATCATATAAAAGTTGATATACTTTATTAGAAAACAAGTTAAGATAACTTGCTACAACAGCACTAATTATAACAAACATTGTCATTAAAAAAATCCAGATATAGGGAATAACCAATAAGAACAATGAACTTGTTAATAATACTGAAATTGCAAAGTACACAATAGCAGAGATAATAGCTACGAATATTACGGCGCCGATATAAGGCAAAATACCAATTTGCAATATTCTATTAGTAATTGAACTGATATCCAAAGCTCCTTTAAATTCTCCTTTTTTAACCATGTTAGCTATTGCAAATGGTTTTAAGAATAAATCAGCGATTATCAATAAAATCAATCCAATAACAATTAATGCCCATCCAATACCTGAGTTATATTCTGAACCGGTGTAAAATCCTAAAAATAGAATGATAGTTGGAATAATATCATAGATAATTGTTACTCCAATGATTTTAAGACCTTCCACCAACATTTCTTTAAAATTATTAAATTCCGGAAGTGTGTCTTCACCGTTATAGACCCTATAGATATATCCTTCAATTAATAAGTAAACTATAATTGATGCTATTGAACCGATTATGACAATTAACCAGTCAGCAACACTTAAAGTTGAATAGATGTTAGAAATTAATTCTGTGAAAGTTTTAGACATCCCCATCATATTTTCATTTACATCTGAAAATAAAAAGTAGCCTGATAAATTTGACAATAATGAAAATAAAATTAAAAATCCTGCAAAGATTACAGTATTCTTAAGACTATTTTTAGGATAATCAATTGCTTTTTTAATAATATCTGTAACACTCATATTATTCACCGACAGCATATATAAGTCCAGTTGCACGTCCTACAAATATTGATAAATATGGTCCAACAATAAATGCGAATATTGCTTCAAAGATTAATGAATAACCAGTGAAAAGACCAAAAGATGCAGATGGATCAATAGTAAGTATTGCAAGTCCGAATAAACCGAATATTGCTGATAAAATAAAGAAAACAACAATAGACACTACAAAGACTATTAATAATATTCCAATATAAAATACAATAAATCTTCCAGCACCAATCATTTTAATAATTTCATTTAGTCTGCTGAAATCAAATGCTGCTTTAAATGAGCCATTGTTTGCTACCATATTTGGAAGTGCAATAAACCAATAAAGCATTGAAACAATAAATAAAATCACTCCAACAATTACAGAAAGCATTATTAATGGGTAATTATTAAAATACTGACCTAAATAGAACAATATTCCAAATATAATAATTGGAACAACAAAATAAATCAATTGTGTTACAAAATATTTTATTCCATCAACAAACATTCCAGTTAGATTTTCAAAAGACGGAAGTTTATCGTCTCCTCCAATCATACCGTTAATTCCCGTAGATACAACCCTATATTGATAACCTGAAATAAGAAATGCAGGAATTATAAAAAAGGACAAAATAGATAAAATACCTAATTTAAGAAGAACTTTAAAATCCTGACCTGCAAATTCAAATGAATCCTTATATAAATCTAAAATCATACAAATCACCTAATCATCTAAAATAAAAACATCTTCAATTAGTTCTTTCCCCAATATTTGTGTAATTTTGTGTGCTAAAAGTAAAGATGGATTATATCTAGCGTTTTCAAGCGCATTAATGGTTTGTCTTGTAACTCCAACTAATTCCCCTAGTTTTTGCTGACTTAATCCCTGTTCTTTCCTCAATTCTTTAATATTGGTTTTCAAATAACCACCTAACCAGTGTAATAAATATTTGACATACATATGTATGAAATATATTACATATAAATCTTTTCAATTTTATTTTATTTAGTCGATTAATAATAATAAATATTACTACAAAGAGATATAAATTTAATCATAAAAAAACGAGATGATACAAATGGCTATACATCCAATAGAATTTAGATATGGTACACCAGAAATGAAAGCAGTCTGGGAAAGTGAAAATAAATTACAAAGAATGCTAGATGTGGAAGCAGCTCTAGCACAGGCTGAAGGTAAACTAGGAATAATACCTCAAGACATAGCTGATGAAATAGCTAGAAAAGCAAATACCGAATATGTAAAACAAGAAAGAGTAAACGAAATCGAAAAAGCAACAAAACACGATATCGGAGCTCTTGTAAAAGGTCTTGGAGAAGTCTGTGAAAATGATGCAGGAGAATATGTTCACTTTGGAGCAACATCTAACGATATAATTGACAGCTCAAACTCATTACTCATAAAAGATTCAGCAGAAATAATAAAAGACAAGATTAAAACATTAACAGAACTTTTACTTAAGCTTGCAGAAGAAAACATCGACAAAGTAGCTGTTGGAAGGACACATGGTCAACATGCCCTACCAATAACCTATGGAATGAAGTTTGGACTTTGGGCTGATGAAATGCACAGACAATATGAAAGAGTAGACCATGCGGAAAAAAATGTCTGTGTAGCAATGCTGGATGGTGCAGTAGGAACCACAGCAGCTCTTGGAGAACAAGGATGGGAAATACATAAAACTGTAGCAGAAATATTGGAATTACCTGCAGCATCAATTACAAACCAGGTTGTTCAAAGAGATAACCATGTAGAATTCATTATGGCATTAGCTAATGTTGCATCAACTTTAGATAAAATTGCATTGGAAATAAGAAACCTCCAAAGAACTGAAATTATGGAAGTTGGAGAATACTTTGACCCTGAAAAACAGATGGGAAGCAGTACAATGCCACATAAAATGAACCCAATTACAGCAGAACGTATCTGTGGTGTTGCAAGAATCGTAAAATCTTTTGTAAATGCTGCTCTTGACAATAACCCGCTTTGGCATGAAAGAGACCTTACAAACTCATCCTGTGAAAGAATAATGTTTCCGGAAAGCTGTATCTTAACTGATTACATTTTAAACCTTACCATTAAATTAATAAGCAATCTAGTATTCTATGATGAAAATATCGAAAGAAACCTTAATTTAACTAATGGATTAATTATGGCCGAAAGATTAATGGCAGAACTTACAAGAAGTGGAATGGGAAAACAAACCGCATATGGAATTGTAAGAAAAAATGCAATAAAAGCAAATAAAGAAAATAAACTCCTAGGAAATCTAATTTTAGAAGACCCTGAAGTACAAAAATACTTAACAGAAGAAGATGTAAAAGAGATTATGAATCCACATACATACATTGGATCATCAAAAACTATAATTAAAGAATTACTTGAAAAATCAAAAGAATGGTTTTAGGAGATATAATTATGATTACTGTAAAAAGATTAAAATCATTGGATATTAGTTCAGTTACAATAATGGCTACAACAATATCCTTAATATTCTCAATAATAATAATATCAATTATAATGTTGGTAGTATTTGGAGCAATATCCTTAAACAATATTGCGATAATGGCATTTATAATTCCAACATTAATATTTGGAACATTGATTGTAAGCGTATATAGAAACTTTATTGAAAGTTGGTTATATAACCTTATTTCAAAGAAAACCTCAATAGTATTCAGTATTGAAGAGGATGGTACTGTAACAAACATCAGTACAGTATCAACAGCTCTTATAATAGCTATTATAACAACAGTAATGGCATTGATAGAATATATGGTAATACTCTTTTTAGGACAATTGACTTTAAGTGCAATGGTGCAGACATTTATGATGACAGGCCAACAACTAATCGCAATGCAATTATATAACCTCTTATTAGTGGTTTCAAATCCATTATATGTAATCGGTTTAATTGTTGGAGGATTTATAATAAGTTTCATCTACGTTCTAATTGGAACTTACATATACAACCTTATTGCAGGCAACAATTATGGTGCAAAATTAAACATAAAAGAAAATTCCTCTCTCGAATCTATTGACGTTAAAAGCTTTGCAATTTCAATAAGCATAATATATCTAGTTTTAGGTTTAATTTCAGGAATTTTATCTGCAATAACCACTGGAAATTACCTTGAAATAGCTATTACCCCAATAATGACTTTCATTTTAGGATTTATTGTAACAGCTATTATTGCATGGTTATACAACGTACTTGCTCCAAAAGTAGGTCAAATTAAATTTGAATTAATCGACGAGTAAACACTCCGATTACTTTTTTTACTCTTTTTTTATTTATTTTTTTATAATATTGCAGTCTCCTTATTTTATTACTTTTAAAAAGAACTAATTCTGCTTAATTTTGGGAAAAATTTGGAAAAAAATATATATCTAATTAAATACCAACAGTACAACAAGTAATTAACTTAAAAAGGCGATTACATGATTAGTAAAACAGAATGTTTAGAACTGCTTCATGAGAAGTTCAACCTCCAACAAATAGAAGAATATGAAAAAAAAACTGAAAAAAGACTTCGGAACAGCATATACAGAATATACTAAAGAACTTTCAAGAATTATAAAAGAATATGGGCTAGGAGAAGATATTAAAATAAAGATATATCATGACATTTATGATCCTGAAATAATGTTCAAAGTTAAATCACCATATGGAATGAGTTCTAAGAAAAAAGGAGAATTTATAAATAAAATACAATGCCATATGCTAGATTTCTCCCGGAAAAATGGATTGTATGAATTTTTCATGAATGCCTATATTTTAGTTGAATAAAAATTGTCTGGAGCTAATTTATGATTAATATAGAAAAATACCCCCAATATGAATTATATAAATTTACCAAAGACATGTATTCTAAAAAAACACGTTAGTTCCTAAAAATTGTGATAACCGATGTGTTTATAGTACAATTATTAATCGGTGCTATTATAGCTCTTATCTATATGCCAGTGAATGGTTAGAGGATAAACATGATTTCAAACCATTGTCAAAATGGGAATATGGTGACAAGAAGTTTATACCCGAACATAGTCAAGTCATTGATAAATTCAGATATCTTAAAATTTTTGAAGTTAATAATTATATGCGTGATTTAATGGATTTAAGAAAAAAAGCAGATTATGAACCTTTTTCACCACTTTTAGATGATGAATTAGATAAAGCTATTGAGCATATGGAAAATATTTTTGATATCTTAAAATTTTAATTTCCAGTTTTTATTTTTTAAATATTTCTTCATCATTTTATTTTCATAAGCAAACTATTTATTAACTAAAAAATATTATATTACTACAAGAAATTTTAATAAAAAAACTTGGTAATAGAAGTGATTAAAATGGCTCGTCTTAAGGAAATGGATCTGCCAATAGAAGGTATGCACTGTGCTTCATGTGTTTTAAGTCTAGATAAGACATTTGGCCGTGAAGAAGGTGTTGAATCTGTTGATGCTGATCTTGCAACAAATAAGCTCAAGCTTGTAGTAAATCCTAAGAAAATATGTTTTGAAAAAATACAGACATTAGTTAAGAATTTAGGTTTTGAAATTCATACTGACGAAGTTAAGCTAAAAATACATGGAATGCACTGCGTATCCTGTGTAATGAATGTAGAGAACTTTTTAATGAGATTAGATGGAATATTTGATGTTAAAGCTGATCTTTCAACAGCTAGTGCTGAAGTTTACTATGACAAAAACAAGGTTACTTTAGATGACATGAAAGTCGTAATTGAATCTTTAGGTTTTGAGGTTCTTGGAGTAGACGGGCAACTAGAAATCGACGAAGACGAAATCTATGAAAAGGACCTTAGGGAAAAACTATACAGAATCATAGTTGGATTTACCTTTTCAATTATCTTAATGGTATTGATGTATGTTCACTGGCATCCATTTGGACTATCAATGGGAATAGTCTCCTTAATAATCAGTATAGCTCCATTTATTTATGTTTCTCTTCCTATTCTAAAAGCTGGATGGAACGGCCTTACCCATAAAAACCTGAATATGGACGTGATGTATTCAATGGGAATTGTAGTGGCATATGTATCAAGTATTCTTGGAACATTTAACATTGTTCTTGATAATTCTTTTATGTTTTATGAAACTGCAATTATGCTACCTTCATTTTTACTTATAGGTAGATATTTAGAGGCTAAAGCTAAAAAAAGTACATCAGATTCTATTAGAGAACTTATTGGCCTTCAACCAACTAATGCAACAAAAATAACCCTGGAAAATGGTAAAATAGTAAAAGAAGAAGAAATTCCAATAGCTCAAATAGAGATTGGAGATATAGTGCTTGTAAGACCTGGAGATAAAATCCCTGTAGATGGTGTTGTTGTAGGTGGAGAATCCTATGTTGACGAATCAATGATTAATGGAGAACCAATTCCAAAAACAAAAACTAGAGATTCAGAAGTCTTTGCAGGTACTATTAACCAGGATGGAGTATTGCAGATTGAAGCTTTGAAAATTGGAAAAGAAACTGTATTATCCAACATTATCCGCCTTGTAGAAAAAGCCCAAAGTTCCAGACCTCCAGTGCAAAAAATAGCAAATACTGCAGTTAGCTACTTTATACCAGTTATTCTAACAATAGCTATTGTTGTATTCATCATATGGTATTTTGTAATAGGATCAACTTTGCTCTTTGCGCTGACAACCCTTATTTCAATTCTGGTTGTTGCATGTCCATGCGCATTAGGTCTGGCAACACCAACAGCAGTTACTGTTGGAATTGGAAGAGCTGCAGAATTCGGTATTCTAATTAAAAATGGAGATACATTGGAAAATGCAGGCAAAATTGATGTAGCTCTATTTGACAAAACAGGAACAATTACTGAAGGAAAGCCACAAGTAGATGACATCATAACCTACGGAATTTCAGAAGAGGAACTTTTGAAAGTCGCTTCTGGTGTTGAAAAGAATTCAAACCACCCAATAGCTAAAGCAATAGTGAAAAAAGCTGAAGAAATGGGATTGGTACCCTCTGAAACTGAAGACTTTGAAAACATCACTGGAAAAGGACTTGAAGCTAAAATAAACGGACAGACAGTTCTTGCAGGAAACAAAAGTCTTCTTGAAGACGTTCTTATTCCTGAAGACATTTTGATTGAATATAGAAACCTTGAAAATGAAAGCAAAACAACTATTTTGATAGCTATTGATGGAGAAATTAAAGGTTTAATAAGTCTTTCAGACAAAATCAAGCCAACTTCAAAAAGAGCTATTGAAGAACTTCATAAAATGGGAATTACAACATATATGCTTACAGGAGACAATGAAAAAACAGCACTTAATGTTGCAGACAAGGTTGGAATCGACAATGTGGAAGCTAACGTTCTACCGGAAAACAAGCTTGATATTGTAAAGGATATTCAAAGTGCTGATAAAAATGGAAAAGTGCTCTTTGTTGGAGATGGAATAAATGATGCGCCAGCTCTTACACAGGCAGATATAGGAGTAGCTATGGGCAATGGAACAGACATAGCTATGGAAAGTGGTGACGTTGTTGTTATGGAAGGAGATTTAGAAAATGTTGTAGCTGCTGTACAATTCTCCAAAAAGGTTATGAGAAGGATTAAAGAAAATATTTTCTGGGCTTTTGCCTACAATATGATTTTAATTCCATTAGCTGCCGGAGCTTTATATGCTAGCTTTGAATTAATGTTCATGCCTGAATGGGCAGGTCTTGCAATGGCTTTAAGTTCTGTGACAGTTATTTCACTATCACTTGCACTTAAACGCTATGTACCACCAGTTAAAAGAGGACACTAACTCTTTTAACTTTTTACTATTTTTCCATCCTGAATAACACAAAGGATATTGTTACTGTTTTTTAAAACATCAATGTTTGCAAGTGGATTTCCATTAACTAAAATCAGATCAGCTATATTTCCACGTTCTATTGCACCTAAATTGTCTTTTCCTAAAAATTCTGCTGCTTTTATTGTTCCGCTAGCTATTGCTTCAGCTGGACTCATACCTATACTTACAAGATGGGACAATTCTTCAAGATTATGACCATGAGGAATAACACCACTATCAGTTCCCATTAGAATATTGACTCCTTCTTCATAGGCATTAGCAATATTTTCCTTTTGTATTCCAATTACATCTTTTAATTTAGCTTTCTTTTCATTTCCATAAACATCCCATTTAGGAAAACCGTTTTTATAGAGATAGTGATGTACAAGTAAAGTTGGAATTAAAGAAACATTCTTTTCCTTCATGGTTTTAGCTGTTTTGCGGTCTACAAAAGTTCCATGCTCTATTGAGTCCATACCTGCCTCTATTGCATTTCTAATTCCAATTAAACTATGGGAGTGTGCTGATACTTTAAGACCATTGTTTTTAGCTTCATCAACTATTGTTTTAAGCTCATCAAGATTGAACTGAGGATCGTAAGGACTTGAGTTGTTTGTAAGCACTCCTCCACTACACATGACTTTGATAAAGTCTGCTCCTGCTCTTTTTACTTCACGTGTTTTTTTAAGAACTTCATTAACCCCATCGCATCTTCCTTTTGGAAAGCCTGGATACATTATTTCCATGTCAAATCCTGATGGTAAAAATAAGTCGAAATGCCCTCCTGTTGTTACAAGCGGCGTTACTGAGATTTCCATTTTAGGACCTTTTAACAATCCTCTTTGCTGTGCCATTTTAACACCTAGATCTGCAGATCCGCAATCCCTTATTGTTGTAACTCCTGCATTAAGTGTTTGGGTTCCATGAGGAATTCCATTATAAAAATGAATAGATAATGGATTTGTCATGTTCTCTTGTTTATGAAATCCTTTAGCTAAAATATGAGTGTGCAAGTCAATAAAACCAGGTAAAAGAAAATCATCCTCACCGTCAATCAAAACACCGTCAGATTTAATGTTGAATGGGGAAATCTCTTTGATTATATTATCCTCAATTAAAATATTCCCATGAAGAATATCATTTCCAGGATTTAATATATTGACATTGTTGATTACAATTTCCATAAGTCCACTCCTGTTATAAAATTGTTATAGTTCCATTATTTCCGTCCACTTCTACTGATACACCATTTACAAGGTCGGAAGTTTCCTCTGGTGAATCGACCATTGGAATATCTGACATTATAGCACCAGTAGCTATTATTGGCTCTGCTTCAATACATATGATGGCTTTTGGAGCAGTATTGTTCTTTTTCATTTGAAAAATAACATATGATCCTACAGTAGAACCCTTCCCTCCAGGAATAAAGAGCACTTTGTCCTTGATTATTTCTCCTTTAAGTTCATGGTTAGGGTCAATTACAATACCAGTTTCTGGATCCACCCCTCCAAGAAAGCTAATCGGTTCACTACTAACTATCAGTTCTCCAGATCCTATTCCTTTTCCAATATTTCTTGCTTGAATTACCATAATTTACACCACATCTTCTTTCATAATTTCTCTTAAAACAGCAGTTGCATATGAACCTTTATTAATAGAAAATTCTGCCAAAACACCTTCGTCAGTAGCTGTTGCTTGAGTATCCCAAACTTTAAATCTCATTGCACGCCTAAGACCATGACTTCCTAGACGAGGCATTTTAGGAACTTCAAAATCGCTTTTATTAAGATTATAACCATCTAAAACATTTCTCTCCATTTCGCCAACAATACCTTCTGCAAACGGAACTTTAGTACCATATAAAGGAGCCGTTGGGTCAGCTTCGAAATTTAAAATCATTTCCTCAAATTCTTCAGGAGTCTTATCGCGAACAATATGTTCCTCATTATCTATTATGATATCTCCTTCAATATAACTATTAATTCCCATTTCTACCCTCTTACTTACTGCTTCGTTAAATAAAAATGACTGATAAGCATGGACAAACATCCTTTGAAGAGGTTTTGGAAGAGCATATAATGCATTTTTATAAGCCTTGTCTGTCAGTTCCCCTTTTTTTGAATCCTTAATAAGTTCTCTAAGCATCATCTTCTCATAACGCATTCCTTTACCCATCAATTCAAGGGATTCTTCAAATCTTCCTTCATCATAAGCCTGACGGGCCTCTTGGTTTTGAGGATGTTCATCATCACTAGGGTTGCCTATATACCTTCTGACAGCTTCCTTTAAATCATTGCGAACTAAAGCTTCACCTACCAAGTGAGTGTTGGTTCTAGGTTTTCCAAAACGTTGCCAACCGAAATAATTGGGAACACCAGTAACCTCAAGTTTTGATAACACATCATTAGCTATCTCAGCACTTTCTTCAGGATCATCTAAATCTTTAATGAGAATCCTGAATTTATTCCCTTTAAGCTGTCCCATCCTAAGTTTTTTACGGCCACGAGTAACCTTTAAAAAATCAGTTTTATAGATATTTAAAGCATTAACCTCTTCCATTTGGGATTCAGAATCCATATTGGCTATGCAAATCCATTGTCTGGTTCTTGCCTTCTTGTCTTTCATTCCAGCAAAGCCCATCATTTTACGGGATATATGCAAATCACGGGAAATATCCAAAACAACATCTAAAGTGGTTCTGCCTATTTTTTCAATCCAAATCCAAATGTTTGGCCCTTCACCAGTTGGAACAAGGTCTGGAATTTCTTCTACATAAAAATCCTCATACTGATTTCTAATAGTCCCCCCAATTCCCTTTTCATTTGTTACATAACTATTAGCGTTTAACATTATATCACGTGAAATATAATAAAATAGAATGCCCCGACCGGGATTTGAACCCGGGGAATAGGATCCGCAGTCCTACGTGTTATCCAAACTACACCATCGGGGCTTATATTAAAAATAGTCTGTTATAATATATTGATTTTTTAGTATTTAAAATTAAAGGAAAGATTGCATAGGTAGAAACTTAAGGATTTTGAAATGAATTTTTATCTTTTTTTGATCATTTTTTTATAACAATGTTATATTTGTTTTTCTATGTTTTTTTCGGTAGTTTTTTATAGTTTGTTGTTCTTATATTATCACACGTAAAAAGATTTGTTTAGTGTGTTCTTTTTATGTTTCCTGGATGCTTATTTGAAGCATCTGGGGTTTTTCGTTCTGTATTCTGATATTCTTCTTTTTTCTGAGTTATTCTTTTTGCTGCTTCTTTTATTAGGTTGTTTATTTCTTCTTCTTTTTGTTTTCGGGGCTGCGTTATTAGGTAGTAGAGGTTTTGGTATATATTTCCGATTATTATTGCTAGATTGGATAAGTAGTTGATTTTTTGTTTGTTGTTTCTTGTTTTGCGTTTTATTTGTTTGTTTCCGGTTATTTTGATTGCTATTGCGAGGTTGTAGATGAATATTTTTGCGTAGAAGTCTTGTTCTATTATTGTTTTTCTGCGTCCTGCGAATTCTTCTATTTGTATTTTGTTTTTTAAATCGTTGTATCCTGTTTCCACTCTCCATCTTTGACCATATAACTCTTTTAAATCTTCTGTACTGAATTCTTCATGGTGGAGGTTGGTTAGCAGTATTTCTTTTTCATTTTTATTGCCTATGTCCACTATTGCTATTCTTAAGTTGTATTTCACTGCTTTTTCTGCATATTCTTTTAATTCAGGATGATTGAATTCTTTATATCTTTTTGCGTTCATTTTTATAGGCACTATTTCGTCATTGGTCTTCATTTTGTTTCTTTCGTATTTTAATACGTTTTTAGGTAGTCTTATGAGGAATTTGGTGTCCATCATCAAGGATTTTGTAACCAGTTCCATGCTTGCATATCCTCGATCATAAATTGTAATGACTTTTTCCATATCATAACGTTCATTTAAGGCATCTAAATGTCTTATTGCTAATGCCACTTCTGATACTGTTATATCTTCTATTATAGATGTCATTATGAACTGTGATTTGACATCGAGTAGATATGATATTCTACCTCGTGTTAAAGAGTCTTTCCAGAAGTGTTTAAATAAATTAAACTCTTGCCTAACCTGTGGATGGTTAGGCAAGTCAATCTGAGACCCGTCACAGGCAACAACAAGATAACCTCTCGTATTAAACAAACAAGGAAAATCTTGATAAATATGATCCACAAACTCATTACTCATACAGGTAAAAACATCAGGAAGAATGTATTGCCTCTGTTTACCAACAGCCTGACTAGTAATACTACCAATTTTACGATTACTCAATCTCAAATAACTATTAACATCAATCTGATTAGTACAAGACTTCTGAGTCAAAATAAAAACTATATAATCCTCTAAACTCCATTTACGCAACCTCCTAAAATGAACTTCATCCACAACAAAATCCAAAGAAAAAAACCTAGAAAAACACTTAAAAAACATAAAAAGATTCCTACTCAAACTAACCATAAAAAATCAAACACTCCAATACTTATTAATCAAATAACAGGCTAAAAAAATAATATACCCATAAATATATATTTATAAAGCATAATACTTAAAAATAACTACTATAAATACTTAAAATAAGATAT
>OGWU01001317.1_pt1 | contig 14469 bp, 19 predicted proteins | sample 1576071 | NCBI WGS metagenome assembly OGWU01 (sample SAMEA3541582, study PRJEB24748) | human gut metagenome | biome: human gut; feature: human-associated habitat; material: faeces | place: China | collected 2012
AGGCAAGCGCAACGTTTGATATTCCTATGAACTACACCGAGCCTTCGTTCAAGGGTCGGTCTCGATGCCCATGGCCCCGCGGATGTGGCAGATGCCGGGGTTGACCTGCACCTGCATACCAGTCCCCGCCACCACCTGCAGGGCGTTGGTCGGCTTGTAGAAGATGCCGTCGGAAAAATACGCCGCAAAGACAGAGCGCAAAAACTCACTGTCCACCGCGCGGTCGTAGAGCGGCAAACCTTGCTCATCGTAGGTTACCTGCGACGTAAACGGATAAGATTTCATTTAGTAGATCAGCCTCGCTTTCTGGATGTCGGTCAGCTTCTTGTCACCCAACTCGATCTCAACCGTGTGGTTATTTTGCTTGAATACCTCACGCACAGTGACAATGCGGGCCTGCATGGCAAGGCCGATGTCCTCCACGATCACGTCCACCTTGTCGCCAAGGTCCCAGTCCTTCAGATATTCGAATCCGCCGGACGCTGCCTGTATGTCCACGTTCTGGATGATTTGGTAATTCAGCAGTTCGTCAAGCCCTTTCTGCTGCAGGCCTGCTAAGTATTCGGCTTCTGTCTGTTCGTCTGGGTTCCATCGCTCGCTGCTGGCATCCACAAACATCACTCGCTTATACCCGCCGCCGGACAGGTCTGCATAAGCCAGTTTTCTGTTTTCTGCCTGGTCTTGCCCGGCCACTATGGCGTAGTTTTTGTAGTTGGATTTGTCGCTGGAAGCATCCACCTTGGTCAAGTTGCCGAAGCCATCGCTGAAGGTGACAAAGGGGTTGGCTGTCTGCTCCTGGGTGCGGTCCAACCCCTGCCATACCTCGGCCGTGATGGAGTTGGCGACGTAATCATACCGGCAGCGCAGGCTGTGCTGGACGGTTTGCAGCTTGGTGTAAGCTACATCGGCAAGCTGTCCGCCGGTCTCCTGCCAGGAGGTTTCGTCCGCCAGCCCAGCCGGGGCATCGGCCACCGTAAGCAGCGGGATGTCATCCTTGTACTGGCGCAGCATGGCCACCACTGTGGTCGGGATGCTGCCGCTGGCATAGTAGGTAGGGTACACCACTTTGTCATTTAGGGCAGCTTCCAAAAAGTAGCCGGAGAGCTGCACGAACCGCCCTTTGACGGTCTCGGTCAGTTCCACTTTCTGGATGATCCCGGTTTCTGGCCTGTCCTCACTGTACAGGTAGGTCATGGCCGGGTCATAGCTGGCAGCGGCCACCTGGACACTGAACTGCCCGATCTTGTAGTATTCCCGCGTCCACTGAAGATTGAAGTATGGTAGGTAGTCGATGGGCTGAAAGGACCCATCCAGTGCCAAAAGCTCCATGTCACACCCCCAGATACTGTTTGTTGTAGCGGATGACGACGTGCAGGTTGTTGTCGCCGTAGTCGGCTTCATACCGCACAGTGTTGGTGCCGGGCGTCATCTGCAGGGCCGTGAATTTGCTGCCGCGATCTGTCTTGTTGAGCACATTCACACCATTTTTTGTGATACGGATGTGCCGTGGGTTTGTATCAATCTCGACCCGATCCCCCTTGACCAGCTCATCAATCAGCCGGACGTAAGCATCGTCCTTTATGATCTTTGGGTTAGTCACGGCATCGTCTGCTGTCAACACAATGGTTGGGTAGGCGGGTACGTCGCCGTCGTAGTCAAAAACTACAGAGCGGGTAAAGTTCGCCACATCCACCAGCACGCCATAGGCAGGGTGATCCATGTAAGGGAACCCCCACCGCGGCGTGATGGCGGCGATGTCCTGGCCGAAGTCGTCCACCGATTGCCAGTAAGGATTGGCGGCAAGGAATGTCGCAGTAAAGGTCTGCGGCACGCAAACCATATCTGTGGGGATATCGATCCCGGCCAGTTCTGCGCTGATCCAGCGGGTTCGTCCCTGATAGGTCATGTAGATTTTGTAGGTGTACTTTGGATTAAAAAATGAACTTGCCATTGCTCGCAGAATGGCATTGTTCGCCACTCGCATTCCAGTTCCTGTCATGGTCAGGTCGCGCGCTGCGACCCGTTTTCCTGTTACAGTAGAACCGTCGGTGTTGGCATTGTCCTCTGTAAATACGTCAAAGATCGGCTTGCATACACCGTCAACCGTTCCGGGGGTCAGCAGCCAATCGGTTCCGTCCGCAATCAGTTCCGCTGCATCGCTGCGGACAAACCGCGCGGCAACATAGGTGTCCAGTTTCATCTTGCACCTGCCAATCCATACTGTTGCTGTATGCGCAGCGCCCGGGCGATTTCATCTGGGGCCTGCATCGGCTGTTCAAAATAGATGTACTGAACGCTTCCGCTGCCTTGTGGTGGTGCTGGGATTACCGTGGAAGGATCGACGTGCAGAGCGGTTGACAGCTTTGTCTGCAAGCCGGACATCTGCCCGGTCACCAGGTCGCGCACGTCAGCCATTGCGGATTTCAAACTTCCCATGTTTCCGGTTATGCCTTCGGCGATGCCCGGAGCAATCCATCGCCCGACTTCGTCACGCATAATGCGAGAGGGACTGCCTATCTTGAAGGCACTGACAAACCCGTCTACAATGCCGGAAACGAAGTTCCCGATCTGTTCTTTCAACCATCCTGCGGCGCCTTGGATGCCGTTCCAGAGGCCCTCCACGGCCTGTCTGCCGATGTCCAGCAGCTTTCCGGGGAGTTCCTGGATCCCAGTTACAACATTGGTTACCAGTGTTTGTGCGGCCTCAATGCCTTTCTGCCCGAGCTGAATTGCCCAGTTTGCCACATTGGTCAGTGCTGTGGTCAGCCAGTTCATAATATTTCCGGGAAGCTGCGAGAAAAATGTCACTACATTTGTCAGAAATGTACTGGCTGCTTGTGCTGCTAGTCCGGGCAACTGAACCGCCCAACTTGCCAGTGTGCCAATCGCCTGTCCCAGAAAAAATCCAATATTATACGGAATTTGCGAAAAGAACGTGGCAATATTGGAAGGAAGTTGCTGGATGAACGTCATGGCGTTTTGGATACCAGTTGGTAGGGTTACCGTGAAGAACGTCACGATTGCCTGGGCTGCACTGCTCACGAAGTTGGTAATATTGGTCCCCAGGTCAATCCAGAACTGTTTGAACGGCTCGCAGGTGTTCCACAGGTAAATAAAGCCAGCGGTCAATGCTGCGATTGCTCCGATGATAAGCGTTACGGGCCCGCCGAGAACAGCGATCACTCCGGACAATGCTGCGCCTGCGCTGGTGGCGCTGGTAACGGCAGTGACAATACCCGTAATGGCAGACGCCACGGGAGCCAGCAGCGTAGCAATTCCGGTCAGGGTCTTGAAGATACTCATGCCGGCGGCGATGGATGCAAGCGCAGATACAATCTGCGGTGCATTGCCCTGTACAAAAGTGTTGATGCTGTCAAACATTCCCTGCAGCATAGGTGCCACAGATTCTGCGGCAGGTCCGAGCGAATTGAATGCATCGGAAAGCTGTCCAGCGGCGACGTCGGCCAGTGTGAGCACACTTTCCAGCAGCGGCATCGCACTGGAGAACACCTGTGAAATCGGCCCGACCAAATTGCCCATGGATTGCCAGATGCTCCCCAGCTTGCTGCTGATGGAATTCCACAACCCGCTCAAATCAGGGGAAACACTGCCAAGCGCCTGCCCAATGGCTGCGCTGATTTGCGGCCCGGCGCTGGTGATGAATGTGCTGATGGCCGACGGCAGACCCTTCAAGATGTTTCCGACCGCCGGCAGCAGATTTCCAAACAGGAACGTCGTCACCGTGTCGGCAAGACCATTCAGTGCGGGCTGAATATCCTGCCCCAGGGTTAGCCCTGCAAGGACGTTGGAAAACGATGCCTTTACAGATGCCATGGACCCGGAAATGGTGGTTGCGGCTTCTTTGGCGGTAGTTCCTGTGATGCCAAGGTCATCCTGAATCACACCGATTGCAGAAATGATCTTATCAAACGGCACATCCTTTACCGTTTCGGCAGTCACCTCGACGGCATCACCCAGCACACCGCTGTCGTTGATCAGCCGGGCCATTTCCTCCTGAGTGCCGCCGTAGCCCAGCTTCAGGTTATCCAGCATCGTGTAGTTGTCTTTGGCGAATCCCTGGTACGCCATCTGAATGGAACCGATATCAGTGCCCATTTTGTTGGCATTGTCTGACATCTGCACAATGGCCTGATTCGCGTACTTGGCCGCTGCGGCAGTATCGCCATCCAGGCCCTGCAGCAGTGTAGCCGAGAAACTGGTCACCTGCTCCATGTAATCGTTGGCAGAAACGCCCGCCGTTTTGTAGGCATCGGCTGCATACTGTTTGATGGTATCCGCACTGTCCTTGAACAGCGTCTCCACACCACCGATGGATTGTTCCAGTGCCGCGCCTTCCGTCAACGCTTTGGAAAAGGCCGCGCCAATACCAGCGGCAGCAATTACGGCCTTGAGCTTTCCCACAAGGCTGCTGCCCATACTTTGGCCTGCGGATTCACCGGCCTGTGCCGGGGCGTCGCCCAAAGCCTCCTTGATTTTCCCGCTGATGCCCTTGGCGCTTGGGATGATCTGCACATACGCTTTGCCAAGTTCTGTGCCTTCTGCCATTCTCTCACTTCCCTTCGTCGGCGGCCCGTATAGCTGCCCAGAATTCTTCCTCGCTGTCGAATGCCTGTACCTCGCTGCGTGCTTCTTCTCCGCTGAGCATTGCTGCGATGCTCTTGGGCCGCCGCCGGTTTTTCTGTCCGTCCTTTGTCTGCATCCATATCAGCAGGCTCAAACGGTCCACCATGGCTGCCTGCATCAAAAGCTGCGTGGTGGTTTTAATTCCCGCCATCTTCATGCGGATGCGCGATGTTTCCGGCAGGCCAGCCGCCAGAGTGGCGGCCAGCCGCACCGGAAGTTTACGCCAGTCCAGCACATGATAAGTTTCTGCAAAATCGCAGATCAGCGCACCCTCATCGGCGCGAACCATCGCAGCGAGGATCAGGAGTTTTTTGCGGCGGTCCCGTCATTGGAGAGAATGTCGGAAAAGGCCTCCATTACATCCTTGATAGGGACATGTCCCTTATCGTTGCGTAAGTAGTCATACAGCTTTTTACGCTGTTCCTCTCCCAACAGCGAACGCAGGGCCTTGCTTACTTTCAGCGGGTTTCCGTCTTCGGCATCGGCCAGAGCGTCCAGAAATTCGGCGTCTACAGCATCCTCGTCGATGGAATACGCAAAACCGCTTTTGGTTCTTCCTTCAATCATCGGTAATCCTCCTGTCAGGCCTTTTCCTTGGCCTTGATGTATTCATAATGAGTGTTGCCGTCCGGATCCGGCGTGGCAGTAATGGTAGTTTCATATCCCACCGCGTCCTCATCGGAATAGGTGATGTCGCCCACTTCGGTTACCGCAGCAGACGGAATCACAATACGTTTGTGGGCGCCATCGCGCATGACCTGCTCAATGACCCATGCAGCAGACTGTTGCTCGTCGCTGTTCGCCTTCACCGTAATACCGGAATCCAACGTGCCGGTCACGTTATCATCCCCGTATACGGCTTTCAGTACATCGGGGTTCAGCGCTTCGATCAGCACAAAGGTGAAGGTATCTTCCTTCGCCGTCTGGAAGGTAAGAACCGTATCACCGCCCCATGCTTTCAGGCTGTCACTTTCGGGGCTGTTCGCATTGGTCAGACCATCCTCGCCGCAATAGCCAAGGCATACAAAGGCCTCGTCCAGTTCGGAGGCGGCATCGGTAGGCAGTGCAGAACCCAACGGCGCGCGGAAAATGGCGCCGCCCTTTTTGGGCTTACCGGTGGTAACATTGGATGCGTTTGCCATGTATCTCATCCTTTCTCAATAAAAAACCAGGTCGAAAACGGCCTGGTAACGGTAGTGTTTTGTTGTTGTGTCTGTGAAATTGTAGTCGCTGTTCAGGCGGCAGGCGCTGACGTCGTCAAAAACAGCCAGTTCGTCCATGGCGGTCTTGACCCTTTCATTTAGTTCGGCGGCATCCAAAAGGCTGCCTGCCCAGCTCTGCACCGCCATCGTCGCCCGGTTAACTCGGTTGGCCCGGCTGCTGCCGGTTTTTTCAACCAGCACAAAAGTGTCAGGGGGATTTTCCGGGAGCTCCATATATACAGGCACGAACAGCGCGGTGTGCAGATAATCCAGTACAATTTTCTCTATCATTTCAGCGCCTTCAAAATTGTGTTGTTTTTCAGGTTGTCACGCTTTGCCTCAATGGTGGCAGCACTCACGCGGGCCACCGCGCGGGTCGGCATGACGCAACTTCCCGATGCGTACCCATCGCCACATGCCTGCGCGGCTGCGTCCGCCTTTGCTTTTAGCATGGAACTCATCTCATCCGAACGTAGCAGCTCGCGGACTCCGGAACGATTCAGCTCGAATTTATACTTAGCCATACCGTTCCACCTTCACTTTCTTGTTCCAGGCAAGGGGGATCAGGTCCTCGATGCCCTGTGTCACGCCGCCGTAGGTGCGGAATTTCTGGCCGAAGAACTCCACCGTCACATTTTCCCAGTTGTGCGTGTCCCCCTTGGGGATGCCCAGCGTGTAGGCGATGTGCTTGCCATAGAGCTGCAGGTCGTTGACGATGTCCTCGGTGGTGGGTTCACCAACCAGCACACCGGGCACGTCCACGGATGTCTCGGTATAGATGGGCGCGTTGAATCCATCGGTGCCGGTCTGTGTTTTGGTAAAGAGCCGGACGGTAATGCCGTGAATCATTTCGCCACCATCCCTTCCAGCGGGCTGATGGCACCGATCTTGTCACCGACGCCCAGCAGCTTCTTTTCCAGTTTGGAAAGGTAGAGTTCGCCGACGGAACCGCCGGACATCGTCCAGGTCTGGGAGTAGCCAAGCGCCGAGGCCGACCCCTGGGATGCCCCCATGGGGAAGGTTACAGCGTTCTGGGCTGCACCCGACCCGGAGTCCAGCTGACGGCGTACCATCCGGCAGGAGACCAGGCGTTTGCGTTCTTCGCTTGCGTCCTGCTTGTAGGCGTCTATAACGATGCCTGCTTCATCCAACAGTGCTTCGCACAGCGTTTTCTCGCTGTCTTCCAACATACGAAACCCGGCTTCTACGTCCTCTACCGTTGCATAGCGCATACCGTCACCTCATTTCTTTGCGGCGGTACTCCGCTTTGCGGTGGGCTTTGTTTTCACCGAACGCGAGGTCTTGGTTGCGGGCTTGGCGGATGGTGGCTGTGCCTCGAGCGGCTTGGCAACGGTCTGTTCGGCCTTGTGTTCCGCCGTGGTGTCCCCGGAGGGCGGTTCGGAGGTTTTATCCGTGACACGGGTGTGACCCGCCGCCAGGTATTCCGCCTCCCGGCTATCAGAGACCAACATCCTGGTCCCTGTCAGACTGTTTGTGAACTCAACCATAATCAGCCCCCCGTCTTGGTTTTACCGGTGATCTTGTTGAACACGGTGGTGTCACAGCGGAATCCTACCTCGATCTCAGCGCGGACTGCGAACATGTTCTGTTCGAACAGATTGATGGTGCTGCCGCCGTCGGTCAGGGTCGCCTGGTCAGAAATGGCGATCTGCACCCCCTCAACAGTGCCGTACACGGCCTGGGTCCAGTCGCCAGCAATACCAACCACTGCATCAGCAGACGCGGTCTCTGCAGTATATGCGCCCTTGCTCTGCTTGACGGGCGCTCCCAGGATCATGGGGACCGCGCCGTCTGCCACGTTGTTGATGAACAGGGGGCGCTTGTTGCCGTCCACGGCAGTCAGCAGAATGGCCTTCCCCTGCGGGGCCAGCACCCAGCCGTTCAGGATGCCGTCATGGGCTGCGATGTCTGCATCGGCTGCCACAAGGCCACCGTAAGCATCGGTCAAAATGCTCTGGGCAGTGACATCCTTCATGGTGTCAAAGTTGGAACCGGGAGCGTCCACAGCCCCGAAGACAGTCGCGTCGAACTTTTTGGCCAACACGCCCGGCAGACGCTGCACCATGGCGTCATAAAGAGCCTTTGCGTCGCGCCGGAACTGGTTGGAGAACGGAACGATGACGGCCAGGGTATAAGGGGTCATGACCTTGGTCGCCAGGGTGCCACGCTTGACGGGCTTTTTCTCAGTCTCTCCGACCCAGCCCGCCTCAGGGTCGCCCGTGATAATGGGCACGGTCACGCCAAGCCCAGGCAGCGCGATCCGGCGCGCCAGGCTCATCACGGCGGAAGATTCCTGCGTTTTCTGCAAAATGTCACTGGACACGGAAGTCGGCAGGGAGATAGAGGTGGTACGGTTAATATCAATGGATGCCATATGATTGCTCCTTTACTTCATCACCTGGTTGAACCACTCTGCGAACTGGTCGCGGGCAGCTGTTCCGGGCTTGTTGTTGGGGTCCCCGCCGTCTCGCACATTCGGATAGCCGGATGCAAAGGCGCTGGGGTCTGTTTTTTTGTAGTCGGCAAGGAAGTCGTCAAACCCCAGCAGCTTGCCGTCCTGCAAGGTCAGATTTTTGGCTTTCAAATCCGCCAGAAAGGCCTTTCTGGCGCTCTCGCTGGAAAACCGCACGCCGGAAACAGCGCTCTGGGCTGCAAAATCACCCTGCAGCGCAGCCACCTGCGCTTTTGCGTCGTTTTCGGCTTTTTCGGCCTTACTTTTCCATTCGGGGTCGTAACCTTCCAGCTTCTTGTTTGCCTCACCAAGCTGTGTCCGCGCGGCGTCCCGCTCGGTGGTCAGGGTGGTGATGGTCTGCTTCTGGCGCTCAATGTCCGCGCCGTGCAGGTCCATGATTTTCCCCAGCTGCTCATCGGTGATGCCGGGAATAACGCCCTTTACATCCTCTCGTTTCATATTCGGTCCTTTCCGCCCTGCGCTTTTTATGGGGTCGCTCCCACGGGCTGTACAGTTTTACGCCGTGCCGGGCAAATTTGGGTATAAAAATTGCCCGCCCCAGCCTCCTGCGGCCAAGGTTGGCATAAAAATACGCCTTTGCAGTCGAGTGCAAAAGCGCATGATCCGGATCAGAGGGAGATTCCTTCCACCTCCGCCCGTACTTCCAGAGTATCCAGATAATTCTGCATGGGTTCTACCTGCTCTTTCAGCAGCTCCAGGCTGCAGGACGGCGTAAAGTCAAGCGTTCCGGCCTGGTACCTTGCGATCATTTTGCGCAATTTTTCCAGCCGGATTTTCACCTGCCAGTATTCCGCCCTGAAACGGTCCTTATAGTCGGCACTGGTCATCAGCTTTACGGTTTCATTCAATTCCATGTTTTTCTCCCCTAAAATCAGCATGAAAAAACCACGCTGCGCCCGCACCGTGGTTTTTATTTGTTTATTTAATCATTTGGCAATATGGCCAACGCTTTTTCCCACTCTTTCACGTTTTCGTGTTCCGGTCTTTTTTCAATCAGCACAGACAAGAATGTTCGATATTGATGAATCTGATTGGCGATTCTTTCCTGATCTATGCTTGTTATTTTTTTTGCGTTCAAAAAAGCGTTGGCTTGTTTAACAGGATAAAGAAAAGCCCGTGTATCGAATGCAGTCAAAAAACGTTTGGTGCATCCTTTTTTTTCGCACTCTTCATAAACGTCTCCTATTCGCAGTTCTTCTTGTTTTTTTATTCTACTTTGAAATTCCTTCAGATTAGACATCATTCATCACCATCTTGACGATAATCTTTCCTGCATCGCTATCTTCTGCGACATCTGTAATAGTGTAATCAGCCCCGCGTCGAAGCAAGAACTCATATTCAGCATCCTTGAATCCAGACAGCTCATTTACATATGCGCCTCGTCCGGTTCCGGCTGGCACGCTTATCTCAAATATAACAGGTTTTGTGGTTGCGACAGGGTTTCCGTACAGTGCAGAGGTGCTGACATATCCATTGTCGTGGAAAATCTTTCCGATAAGGCCATTTGTATCATCCCCATATTGAGCTATAAGTTCATCCAAGGCATCTTCCATTACGCCGCGTTGAACTATTATATTATCCTTTAAAATGTATCGTGAAATGGCACTATCAAGATATTGCGTGGAATCCTGTACCTTTTGAGCGCTGATTCCCTCCCACGCACCACGTTGACGCAGGTAATCGTTTATATCTCCATATCCACCTGCTGTGTAGTCATAAATTCGGTCTTGCTCGTCTTCTGTCAGGCTCTTCTTCCACTGCCCATACTGGCTTCTGTTTTTCATTAAAAGCCCGCGCTCTTCTGCGTTATAGTAGAAGAAATTGTTTGCATCATCGCCAGAATCAAACCTTCTGAATGTAATTCTATCATCCTTCCGAGGCTCTGACAACCCTTTCCGTCTGGCATACGCCGCCCTTTTCTGGGCATTGATGGCGTCCTTGTTTTTAGTGTACTGTGCCCGGCGCATGGCGTTGAGGTCACCGCCGGCGGCGTTGTACTGCTTAAGATACTGTTCCGGGTCGTACCCGGCCACGGTGGTGCGGCTGTCAAAGCGGATGGCATACTCACAGTCGCAGTTTGCGTGGATGTGCTCGGCATGGTCGCCCTTCAGCGCCTTCTGGCTGGCCTTCTGCCAGCCTCTACTGGCCAGCGTGATGCAGAACGGGCATGTATCGCCATGGGGAACCCAGGCCCACTCTGCCCCGTCCCGGATGGCGTTTTTCAGCGTGGTGTCAGCTGCCGTCCGCTTGACCAGGCGGCTCACTCCGCTCTGCAGTAACGGCGGGCTCTGCTTTGTTGCGTTCACCATCATGGCGGTTTCACCGTGGTCCGCAGGCTCGGCAGGCTCCGCCGGGGGGATCTCCGCCCCGGATGCCTCAGCCATGGCGTCATACATCTGGCAGGCCAGTTCCGCGCTTCCTTCACCGTATTTCTGCACCAGCGCCTGCGCGTAGGAAATTAGCGCATCCGTGTCCACGGTCCCGTACCTTTCGATGTAGTCGGCCATTTTCTGACCGGCAGTTTCGTTCAGCCTGGAAAGCCTAGTTATGTACTCAACCCATGTTTTCTCTGATATTGTCATTCTCTACCTCAGCAAGCAACCGCTGCCCGCGCACCCGCTGTTCCTGCGCCTTGATGCGCCGGATATCCGCCTGGTCGAAGCCAATCATCTCGAGAAATGTGTCCGTGCTGGCGAACTCCTTTCGTGCCGACGCGATCTTGATGGCTGCGTCCGCCGTAACCGCCACGCTGGGCATAGCTGGATTCTTGAAATGCGGCATGATGTCCAGTTCCTCGGAGGTCAGTTCGTCCGGTGTCACGTCGCGGGCAATTGCCTGTGCCATCTGGATAATGGTCTTAAGAGCATCGCCGTTGCCGGTGTTCAGCTGCTGGGCCATGAGCACCAGCGTCTGGCTCTGCGCTAGGATGGCGTCGCTGCTGGTGGGGTTCGCATCATTGACGATTCCTACATCGGTGATGGTCAGCCCTGTGGCTGCCGAAAACTGTGTGGCTGTCATACGCATTTTGTCCACATGTGGCTGCAAGCTTCCTTGCGTCAGCTGTCCAAACTCCGGGTTTTCTCCGGTCTCTGGGTTGCTGGTGGATGCCAGCAGACTTCCCACATACTGCTTGAATTTGTTCGACATCACCGCATCATACTGTTCATCGGTCACCCCCAGCAGATATTTCTGCGGGGTGGTGTCGAACTCTAGCGCAATGGTGGCGTTGGCTACAATACGAGTGAAATCGTCGATCAGGGCGCGCACTGCCCGCTTAAGCCGGGACCGTCCAAAAGGCTTGCTGGATGTGGCGTTCCAGATCATCGGCTCCATCAGGGGGCGGCCCATCTGATGCGGATATCGTTCTGCATACCATATGCCCTGCATGCAGGTAAGCACAAGTACTGCATTATCTGTGTACAGGTTGACGATGTGTGGTTTCCAGGTCCCTTCATATTTTTCGTCCGGCACTGTGTCGATAATGGCAAGGCCGCAGTCGATACGGCCTTTTTCACCGCTCCACAACGCCGCCGACGTAGCCGGTGAATGGAACCGGATTCGGCAACCAAGATCCTGGTCTGCAGAAAGCGTAGCGAACACGCATCCGTATTTCAGTTCATCCCGGCAGGCCTTACCATACTCTGCCAGCAGGCGGTTCACAGAAACCAGCCGCGCCACAGTGTCTGCAGCCGCGCCACCGCCCACAAATCCGTCGAACATACTGCGGGAGGCGAGAGCATCCACCGCCTTCTGGCCCCAGTTGCAGCCCACTTCCAGATTACGCAGCCCGTTTGGGATTGCAATGCCAAGATTGACATCGTTCAGCGTCACATGACCCTCATAGTACTTGTTTTTTACATCGTTCCTGGGCTGGTGATACTGGTACACGTCTGCCAACTCATTGAGTTGGTGCTGTTCGTCCGGTGTCAGCCCCTGCACGTTGCCAAAGTTTAGTGTGGTCATTGATTCACTCCTTTACCCAATCCGCATTTTTTTGGTCGGATCCCTTTTGCTGGTCTTTGCGCCCCAAAGTGCCAAGGCGCACGCTTCAATCGGTAGGCTGTTTTCCCCGCCGAACCCGAAACCGCCCGCGATTTGTCTCTTGGCGGCGGTGACTGCGCTTTCGCGCAGTACATCCTGGGCGCGGTACCATGTCAACCCGCCCTCATTCACGGCGTTCACCAGCAGCCCCGCTGCGGCCACCACATCCTTAGCGGATGGACGTACCACGGAATTTTTTAACCTCCATGTGTCCTGAATACGATCTACCAGTACATCGGCCCCGCCACGCCCATCGATCACGACGCAGCTCGCTTTGCCGTACCGTTCATTCAGCCAACGAGCCAGCCAGGCCAGCCCACGCCCTCCGGGCTGCATCTCGATGATAGAAACGCGAGCCGGGCTGTCTTTCGGGATGACCGCGCCGCACAGGCATACCACGCTGCCGTCTGCGGCGAACTTAACGCCGTAGGCCGTTTTTCCCTCCGGTTTCGGTTCGTCACTGGCGCATTTTTCCCACGCATCCTTGTCAATGGCATAATCTACCTGTTCGGTATGTACCGGGCTCCACCAGCCCAGTCGCTCCCTGGCAAATGTGTCCGGGTCGAGCTGTTCTGCTTCGCCTTCGATTGTGGAAAGCTGTATGCGGCGCCCTAGAGCCGGATTGGCGGCAGCCCAGCGCTTCTTGTCTTTTATATCCCCGATTTCTTTCACAGAAAATTCGAACCATGCTGTGCGTCTGGATTCTCCATCCAGAGCGCGGCGGCGCAGTTCCCGGAACACGGTGCCGGTCACATCCGGGCCTGGCGGGGTCCCGACATACACCGTCTGCGGGTTCAGACTGGCGGAAATGGCAGGCAGGAATGACCCCTGTGCGGTTTCGTCCAGTTCCTGCGCCTCGTCGAAAATCAGCAGGTCGCCATGCTGGCCGCGTCCACCGTTGCGGGTTCTGGCAAGGAACTTGATCCGTGCTCCGCTTTTCAAGATGATCTGTTCCCGGCCCAGTGCTGTCTTGATTTCCGCTACATGCCGGCGGAGCTTTGCCCCCTCAAAGAAATCGCGCATCTCCTCAAACGTTTCTGTTGCTGTTTTTTGGAGGTGCGCTGTATAGATAACAGCTTCGTTATACATGAGCATTCCTGCGATGGAACGCCCCTGCACAAGCAGACTCTTTCCGTTCTGGCGCGGTACGCTGCCGCCGCAGGAAGGAGCGGCCCAGCGACCTGCTGCGTCCCGACCCATCCAGTCGGAAAGAATGTCCGCCTGCCATGGGTCCAGCCGTGTACCGCCGATGCCCAACAGGCTGACAGCGTCTATGCCGTCACTGCTCTGGTACGGAGGCGCGATTCTTTCGGACGGCTCCTGGCTTCCCATCAGCCTGACGCTGCGCGATGATCTCGCTGATTTCGTCGCCATTGTTGGATGCTCCCTCTATTTCTTCGATTTCACGTACTGCCTCACGGTACTGCTTGGCGAGTGCAGGTAGTGCGCGCGGATCCACGCAGGAATCTATGGTGGCTGCCAGCACTCCCGCCAGGGTCTTTAGCTGCTTCAAGCGGTTCCCGTGTGCGGTCACACTCTTCATTTTTGCCACAGGCAACCCCCTTTGAAAAATTTCTTGTGTGTAAATCGGCGCTGGACTGCCTGGGGTCGCCGACCCGCCGGGGGAGGGGGAGTACCCCAGGGTCACCAGTTACCGTCTTTGACAAAAACATTTTTTTGCTTTCTATCCCCTTGGGGGGCTATCCTGTTGCCCTTTTGCGCATTGCACCAGTAATGTGCAGGCTGCAGATTGCTCCAGTCCTCGGCGGCGGCCCGGGGGGAATCATAGCCGAACTCGTGCCATCTGGATACCGGCCGGATCTCGTCTATGACAAAGGAGAGCGGGTGTTGTGCGTCCGATGGCTCGTCGTAGTGGATCGGGCCGATCCGCCCCTGGCATATCCCGCAGGGGCAACCCATAGCCCGGAAACGGGCCCGGTACTTGCGGCGCAGGGCACCGTTTGCATAGCGTGGATTGCTCATGGTAAACCTCACCCGGGGCGGGCGTCGAGAAACGACCCGCCGGTGGGTATCTCAAAAAATAGCCGCCCGGCAGCGCAGAGGACGGAGCGCGGTCTGTCCATCGTG
>OGWU01001320.1_pt1 | contig 14432 bp, 15 predicted proteins | sample 1576071 | NCBI WGS metagenome assembly OGWU01 (sample SAMEA3541582, study PRJEB24748) | human gut metagenome | biome: human gut; feature: human-associated habitat; material: faeces | place: China | collected 2012
GCTGATCCATACAAACCACATTTTGTAGGTTGCTGTCTAAAGTCGATAAGCATTTATAAAAATAATATTTTTTCACAAAAACACTTGACAAATCAATAAAAATCGAAGGCTTCGCCTTGAAAATGATCGCATCTACATACTATTGCTTCTCCCATTTGAATGCAGTCACCTGACTCCCATCGCTATAGACATAAGTATCTACTAAAATGCCCTTATGCTTTTGATACAAGTGCTTTTGATACAGGTCTCCACCATTATAATCTTCGACAATCTTTATGTTCAGAATCAGTCTACCACGACGGCGCAAGCCCTTGCACGCACCAAGACACGAATGACTACTTGGCTCAATAGTAACTTCCGAGGCCGTTGGAAGGAAGTGAGTGGTCCGAATGTTACACTTGCTTCCAATCAGTGGATGATCGTTATGAGAATCGGTAAGCAGGGAGGAAACTACGACTATCATTACTGGTATCGTACAAACGATGGTCCATGGGCTAATAAACACGGACAGACACCATCCGTCCTTCTGCCTGCATCTGATATGCCAACAACTAATTCTTCGTCTGGATGGACATTAAATGGAAAAACCGGATTTTACAATAGCAGTATCGTATATTGTCAGCTTTTAAGTGAATATGTAATTTCTTGCGCCTGTGTGCCTTTGTGTTATACAGGCGCATTTTGTTTTGGTTGCTTTGGGACAAATTGGTGCTGTTGACAAAGGGTCCCGTCAAGATTTATGCGCAAAATTATTTGCAGGCTCCGATAGACCTGAAGTCAGCCGGCAATGAAGGCGTTGCCCAGAGCCGCCTCCAAATGTTTTCCGGGAAAGCATTACCGTTACAGGCGTCGACGATCCCAGCTTCAGTGCAGACTATTTGACGGGTGATGCTGCGGTGATCGCTCAGAAGCTTTCAGAGCTTACTGCGGACGATACCGGTTTTACGATTTTACTTTCCCATAGACCGGAGCTGTTTGATACCTATGTCGATCATGACATGGATTTGGCCCTCAGTGGGTACGCGCATGGTGGCCAATTCCGGCGTTTTTTTGACCGCATCTTGGAGGTCTGCGTCCCCATCATGTTTGGCGGTGACAGCTTTCGCAAAAGCACCGCTGCCGACAATCTGAAAACGGCGGCTCGTCTGCTCGGCTGATGAACCCGGGAAAGGAGCTTTTACATGGAGAGATGCATCGGCATCAACAAGATCGGCAGCATGCTGAGAGCGCCCAGCTGCCCCTTCATGTTGTCCGTCGGGACGAAAAAGCCGGACAAGCGCCGGGAGCTTGAAGAGTACATCAGTCGCACAATGGCAATTTGAAGGCAAGTTCACTATTGAGAAAAGAAAGCCCTTGTGCTACAATTATAAAATGCATAGGGGCCTTTCCTCATAGTGAGAAAGGAGTTTCCGAATGGGTAAGAGTTTACGAGGCAAAGAATAATGATTCCATGTTAAAAGCCGTATTAGGATTTGAAAAAGTGCAGCAAAATCAAAATGGTACAGTAATGGTACAGTAAGCGCCGTTCAAGTGCCGAAAACCCTTGAAAAATAAGGAGATAGAGAAAACTATGAAATTAGGTATCGTAGGACTGCCCAATGTGGGCAAGAGCACCCTGTTTAACGCCATCACCAATGCCGGGGCAGAGAGCGCTAACTACCCCTTCTGCACCATCGAGCCCAATGTGGGTGTGGTGGCGGTGCCGGATGCAAGGCTGGACAAGCTGGCTGAGATGTACCAGCCGGACAAAAAGACTCCGGCGGTCATCGAATTCGTGGACATTGCGGGCCTTGTCAAGGGCGCCAGCCAGGGTGCGGGCTTGGGCAACAAATTTTTGGAGAACATCCGCCGCACGGACGCCATCGTCCATGTAGTCCGCTGTTTTGACGACGAGAACATCATGCATGTGGTGGCCGATGCCGGCACCAACGTTCCGGTGGACCCCCTAGGGGATATTGAGACCATCGATTTAGAGCTCATCATGGCCGACCTGGAGATGGTGAATCGCCGGGTGGAAAAGGCCGCCAAGGCTGCCAAGGGCGACAAGAAGTTCCTCCACGAGGCGGAGGTGTTCAAGGCCCTGGCGGAGCATCTGGACGGAGGGAAATCCGCCCGCACCTTCGATTGTGACAAGGATGACCGCGCCATTATCGAGACGGCGGACCTGCTGAGCCTGAAGCCCATTATCTATGCCGCCAACATGGACGAGGCCGGCTTTGCCGATTGCGATTCGAATTCCTATTATAACGATGTGAAGGCCTTGGCCGAGAAGGAGCAAGCCCAGGTGCTGCCCATCTGCGCCAAGCTGGAGCAGGACATCGCCGAGCTGGACGACCCCGAGGAGCGGGTTATGTTCCTGGAGGAGCTGGGAGTGGAAAGGTCGGGCCTGGATCGGCTGATCCAGTGCTCCTATGACCTGCTGGGGCTCATCTCCTTCCTTACCTACGGCAAGGACGAGTGTCGGGCCTGGACCATCAAAAAGGGCACCAAGGCTCCCCAGGCCGCAGGCAAGATCCACTCCGATATTGAGCGGGGCTTCATTCGGGCAGAGACTATCAATTTCGACGAGATGATGGCCTGCGGCGGCAGCGTGGCTGCGGCCAAGGAAAAGGGCTTGCTGCGCTCCGAGGGCAAGGACTACGTGGTCAAGGACGGCGACATGATCTATTTCCGCTTCAACGTGTAAAGGGAAAGGCCTTTGCGGAATTAGCATATAAAAAAAGACGCACCCCAGTGCGCCTTTTTTTATTCGATTTTGACTTATTCCGATAAGAGGATACGGTCATTGTCCAGGGCCTTTCCGGCACCGCTTTTGAACTTGGCCAGCAGGTCCTCCACGGTCATGCCTGCCCGTTCCGCTCCGGCAACATCCAGGATGATATGGCCCCTGTCCATCATCAACGTGCGGTTGCCAAGCTCCAGAGCCTGGTGCATATTGTGGGTGACCATGAGGGTGGTGATATGGTTTTCCGAGACGGTCTGACGGGTGATTTCCAGCACCTTTTCTGCCGTGGCGGGGTCCAGAGCGGCGGTATGCTCGTCCAGCAGCAGGAGCTTCGGCGGCTTGAAGGTGGCCATCATCAGCGTCAGCGCCTGGCGCTGGCCGCCGGAAAGCAGACCCACAGGCTGCTTCATCCGATCCTCCAGGCCCATGTCCAGTTGAGCCAGCTTTTCCCGGAAGGCGGCCTTTTCCGCCCGGGTTACATGGCTGAGCCAGCCGCCGGAGGCCGCCGCCAGAGAGAGATTTTCCTCAATGGTCATGTGGGGTGCGCTGCCGCGCATAGGATCCTGGAACAGACGGCCGATTTGGCGGGAGCGCTGATATTCCGGCAGGAAGGTGATATTTCTTCCGTCCAGATAAATGCTGCCGCTGTCGGTGAAAAAGCTGCCGCAGATGGCGTTAAAGAGAGTGGATTTTCCTGCGCCGTTGGAGCCGATGATGGTGACAAAATCCCTGGGGAGCAGGTGCAGGCTCAGGCCCTGCAGGGCTGCCTTTTCATTGATGGTGCCGGGGTTGAAGGTCTTGGATATATTTTCAATCTTCAGCATAGTGGCTGGCCTCCTTTCTCGCAGCCATGCGGCGGCGCAGCATGGGCAGCTGTTTTTTGAAATAGGGGGTGGCGATGGCCAATACCACGATCACCGAGGATACCAGCTTCAGCATGAAGGCGGGCATATCCAGCCGCAGGGCGATGGTATACACCAGGCGGAAGGCGAAGGCGCCCACTACCATGCCGATGGCCCGCTTGAGGATGCTGCCCTTGCCCAGCAGCACCTGGCCCATGAGCAGGGAGGCCAGGGCAATGGTCACCATGCCGGTGCCGATGTCAATGCTGACGGATTTTTGACTTTGGGCCAGCAGGCAGCCGGACAGACCCGTGAAGGCGTTGGCCACGCACAGGCCCACGATGGTGGTAAAGGTGGGATTGATAGAGGAGGAGCGGACCATATCGGGATTGTCGCCGGTGGCGCGGATGGCCAGACCCAAGCGGGTGCGCAGAAACAGGGCCAAAAAAGCTACCACGGCAATAACGGCGATGACCGCCACCAGCAGCTTATACTGCTCAGAAAGGACGGTGCCCTGCAGCAGAGCCCGGGCCTTGGTGAACACGGTCTCGGTTTTGTTCATGTTCAGCAGGGAGGAGCCGCCCATGACGGCGATATTGATGGAGTAGAGCCCGGTGTTGACAATGATGCCCGCCAGGAGGCTGTCGATGCCCATTTTCGTTTGCAGCAGGGCGGTGATGAAGCCGGAGAGGACCCCGGCGGCCATGGCGGCCAGGATGGCCAGGTAGGGATGCCCGGCAATGGCCACCGTAGCACCCACAGCGGCACCCAGAGTGAAGCAGCCGTCGGTGGACAGGTCGCACACATTGAGCATGGAGTAGCTCAGAAACAGTGCCAGCACCGTCAGCGAGCAGATGAGGCCCAGCTCCAGGGCGGTTTGGACCAGAGATAAAATGTTCATGGGGGTCTCCTTTGATGAAGAGTGATGGGGATTTGCAGGGGGAACGAAGCCTCCCTTGGCTAAAGGGAGGGGGACCAACCGTAGGTTGGTGGAGGGGTTCCGTGCGTGGTAGAGAACTTCGTGTTTTCCGTGCGTTCGTGCGGGGAAGAATCCCCCAGTCACGGCTTCGCCGTGCCAGCCCCCTTTAGGCAAGGGGGCCGTGGGGACGGAGGATGCGGATTGCCACAGCCAGTGTGCGCACTGGCTTCGCAATGACAGTTTTTTGCAAGAAATGCGGTGGGACGGACCGATGTAGGCATCGGCCCCCACGGATGGTTGCAAGAAGCGCTTGCGTGCGGGCCGATGTGGGCATCGGCCCCTACGGACTGTTTACCGATAGAATTTCGTAGGGGGCGATGCCCACATCGCCCCGGTGGCACCAGCTTTCATGTTATGCGTAGGGCGGGGTGAGGGCACCCCACCCTACATTATATTATGTTACTTTGTGGTGCGTGGGGGAGGGGCTGCAAGCACACCGCCCTGTTGGATCATTTTTCGGATTTTACTTGTTCAGATCGCCGAAGCTCTCGGCGGTGACGATGGATTGGACCTTGGTGCACAGGGGGGCGAAGGTCTTGGCCAGGTCGTCGTAGTTCAGGCCCAGCTCCTTGCAGATGTCGGTGTTGATGGTGGCGGTGCCGTTGTCGAAGGTCAGCACGGGGGTGGTGGCGGGCTTATTGCCGTCCAGGAGAATGCCGGAGACCATATTGGCGGTTTCCACGCCCAGGTTGGCATAGTCCACGCCGTAGCCCAGGAACGCACCGTTCAGGGCGAAGGAGTCAGCGCCGGTGTAGTGGGGGATGCCGGCCTTGGCCAGGGTCTCGTAAATGGCCAGCTCCGCGGTCATCACGGTGTTGTCGGTGGGGGTGAACACGGCCTCGGCCTTGTCGGCCACGATGCTGCTGACGGCCAGGCTGATCTCATCGGTGGTGGTGCCGTTATACTCCTTGTAGGACACGCCCTTCTTATCCAGGTACGCCTTGGCGTTCTTGATGGGGGTGGTGGAGGAGTCCTGACCCTGGTCATACAACAGGGCGATGTTCTTGGCGTCGGGGTTGGCGGCGAAGATCAGGTCCAGGATGGCGTCGGTGTCTAAATAGTCGGAGGTGCCGGTGATGTTGGCACCGGGAGCCTCCAGGCTCTCCACCAGGCCGGCGCTGACGGGGTCGGACACGGCGGCAAAGACCACGGGGATGTCGGTGCCCTCGGTGGCGGCCTGCATGGCCACGGCCACGGGGGTGGCTACGCCGATCATCAGGTCCACCTTGTCGGCGATGAAGTTGGCAATGATCTGGTTCAGCACGGCGGAATCGGCGTTGCAGTTATCATAGCTGATCTCAAAGGTGACGCCCTTCTCCTGGCCGATGGCAGCCAGCTGAGTTTTGATGTTGTCCACGATCTGATTCAGGGATGCGTCGTCCACATAGTTGCAGATGCCGACCTTATAGGATGTGGCGCCGGAGGTGCTGGTGGAATTGTCGTTGTTTTTTTTGCCGCAGGCGAAGAGGGACAGGGCCAGCAGAGCGGCCAGGGCCAGGGTCAGCGCACGCTTCAGAATGTTCTTTTTCATTTTTGCTTCCTCCAAATTTTATATAGGTTTTTTGGGTGGCGGATGGAGGGACCGTTGCCGGCGGCCTGGATTTAAAAAAAAAAAAGACCTCTGCCCCACATGGGACAAAAGCCTTTGCTTCTGCGATACCACCCAAATTGACATCTTGCGATGCCCACTCGCTTTTACGCACCATCATGCGTACCCCACGGATAACGGGAGGGTTCCCGTCGGACCCTACTTAGGAATGCTCCTGTTCAAGCCGCCCTCGGAAGGCCATTCACACCGCCGCGCACCGCTTCGATCTCACCACCCGAAGCTCTCTTAGGATGCCCTGTGCTGTGCTACTCTTCTTCCTCACAGGTTTGTCGTTTGAAATTAAGCGCATTATAATCGAATTTTAGGCCCTTGTCAAGAGGAAAATTGATTTATTTGAAAAAATTTTACGGGCGGCGGGGTGAGGGTACCCCGCCCTACGGGGGGTTACAAGAGGTGCGGTAAAACGGGCCGATGTAGGCATCGGCCCCTACGGGTGGGTACAAGGAGTATGGTGCAAGACCGGGCGGGCAGGGAGAACCCCGCCCTACGGGAGGTTACAAGAGGTGCGGTAAAACGGGCCGATGTAGGCATCGGCCCCTACGAGGGGTACAAGGGGTATGGTGCAAGACCGAGCGGCAGGTCAATCTTCCCCTGCGAAAAATTTTGCCAGGGCGGCCTGGATTTCCTTTTTGTCTCGGAGCTGCTGAATATTGCCCCGCTCGTCGCAGGTAAATATATGCTTGAATACCTCCGGCAAGGCGGCGTATTGTGCTTCCAACTGCGCGTTAAACGCCCGGAAGCAGGGGTAGCTGTATTTTTCCAGCAGGTAGGGCATCAGGTATTGAGAGCGCATGACCTCATACTCCTGGTGGTCGTAGGGCGTGCGCTCCGGCCTTTTCTGCAGCAGGGCCAGCAGCTTCTCCATCAGGGGCACCACTTCGTCCTCGGAGGCGTAAAAGGTGTAGCCCCGAACGGCGGTGAGCTTCAGGTCCAGATACCGCTCTTTTTGAAAAGCCCGGCGAAAAAAATCCTTGCCATCGGGTGGGCAGGCGAATACCAGCTCCCGGAGCAGGGCGCTGCGCCGGGCCACATTTTTCTCCGCGAAATAGCGCTGCATTGCTTCGTCCATAAGCGTTTTTCTCCTCGTCAGCTCACTCCGTCATTCTCCGCAGCAGCTCCGCCCGGTAGGGGAGCTTTTGAGCCAGCTCTATGGGGGTATAGCCCCAGGCATTTTTTATGGATAGGTCCAGGCGGCACCGGGTGAAGAGCAGGTCATACAGCGGGGCCATGTCCCGGTCCGTCAGCTTGGGGTGGCTGATAAGATGCTGGAGCGCCACCCGGCCTTTTGCATCCGGCTGGTTTATATCCGCCCCGGCGTCTATTAGTATTCCCGTCAGCTCCACCGTCTGCACCATGTTGTGCTTCGGGCGGGAGAACAGGATGTGAAACAGGGTTTCGTTTTCGCCGTTCGTGCCCGTCAATTCCGCGCCCTGGGCGATGAGAAACCGAACAATATCATATCGGTCCTGGGGCGACTGGTGGGCCATGGCGTCAAATAGGATGGTAGAGCCGCCGTGTATCTCATGAAGCCGCTGCTGGTCATAGACCTCCATAAACTGCGCAAGGGTCTGCCGTTTGGCCGAAAAATACATATCCATTTGCTGGGAAGCCTCCTTTTTGTTGACGTTTCGCAGCAGCCGCAGCGTCAGCTTCGACAGGGCGCTGATGGTGTGTGCCGCGTCAAATCCTATGATTTTCCCCTTCCTGACTGCTCATTCCTCCACCGGCTTCTTCTTTTTAAGAAACGGCAGGCCCGCCTCCATGGTCACCAGGGCCAGCATCATCAGGGCCGCCCCCACATAGCCCCGGGGCGCCAGCCGCTCCCCGGCGAGGAAGAAGGCCACGATAGCCGAAAACAGCGGCTCCAATGTGAAAATCAGCCCCACATGGACCGCAGAGGTGTGCTTTTGCTGCACGGCGGTGATGGCGAAGGCGATGCCTGTGCAGAAAACGGACAGAAACAGGACGCTGCCCCAGCCTGTGGGGGTTTGGGGCAGACAGGGGGTCTCAAACAGCAGCGACAGCACCAGCATGGCCGCACCTGTCACCAGCTGCTGGAACACGCCCAGCTGCAGGGCGTCTACCTCCGGTTGGCGCACCGCATGCTCCACCACCAGGAGGTTGATGCCGTAGCCCAGGGCGCACAGCAGGCAGATAAGGTCCCCCGCCGCCGGGCGAAAATCGTTCCCCAGGGTCAGCAGCCCAAGACCCACCGTGCAAAGAGCCAGGCACAGCAGCATCCGCCGCTCCGGCTTTTTCCGGTACAGCAAAAAGGTCAAAAGGGGTGTGGTCACCGCCGGCAGGGAGCAGATGAACCCAGCATTGGAGATGGAGGTATACAGCAGACCCACGGTGGCGCCGATATAGGTGAGGGTAAGGGAAAGCCCCGCCGGGACCGCCCACAGCAGGGTCTTGCGGTTTACATGCCGCAGCTTGGGAAACAGAGCAATACCCAGCAGCGCAAAGGCCAGCAAAAACCGCATGGCACACAGGGCAAAGGGCGGCATCTCCTCCAGGGCCAGGTCGGACAGGTAGTAGGAGCAGCCCCAAAAGCCGGTGATCAGCACCAGCAGCAGGTCGGCTTTTCTCTGTGTCGTCATGGGCGGGGCCTCCTATCATAGCAAAGCTGGAAGGCAGGCTCGACCTGCCTTCCGGCTTATCATATACTATTTTTATCCCAAGTGCAAGGGACGGCCTTCCGCCCCCTTGGGGGCGGTGAAATGCTCTCCCACACAAAAAAATCGAGTGGTCATAAGGAAAATCCCTTATGACCACTCGATATGGTGCCGGTGACCGGACTCGAACCGGTACGCTGTCGCCAGCGGTGGATTTTGAGTCCACTACGTCTACCAATTCCATCACACCGGCAAAGGCTTTCTGTATTATACATGAATTTGCCTGGATTTGCAAGAGTAAAATGGAAATCCTGGCTTTGGCAGGGGAAATGGAAGAAAATTTAGCGGTTCTTAAGATTTTAAGCCTTGCATCTTAAAAGGACTGTGCTATGCTACCAATGAGAGAACATTTGTAAAGGAGAAGGACAGCATGCACACCATTTTGATCTGTGACGATGACAAAGATATCGTTTCCGCCCTGGATATCTATCTAAGCAGTGAAGGATATAAAACGGTCAAGGCGTATAACGGAAATGAAGCTCTGCGAGCGGTGGAGCAAAATGAGATCCACTTGATCCTGATGGATATTATGATGCCGGAACTGGACGGAATCCGTGCCACCGCCAAGCTGCGGGAGGGGAGCAATGTGCCCATTATCCTGCTGACGGCAAAAAGCGAGGACAACGACAAGATTCTGGGCCTGAATATTGGTGCGGACGACTATATTACCAAGCCCTTTAACCCGCTGGAAGTCATTGCTCGGGTGAAGAGCCAGCTGCGGCGCTATACCGCCCTGGGCGGAGCGGAGAAGGCGCCGGGACTTTTGAGCGTCGGCCCCATCTCGCTGGACGACGGGGCCAAGCTGGTGACCGTGGACGGGGAGCCCGTATCCCTCACGCCCATTGAATATAACATTTTAAAGCTGCTCATGACCCACCCGGGCCAGGTCTTCTCCTCGGCCCAGATCTATGAGCAGGTGTGGAATGACCCCGCCTACGGCTCGGAGAATACGGTGGCCGTCCACATCCGCCACCTGCGGGAGAAAATTGAGATCAACCCTGCCGAGCCCCGGTATCTCAAGGTGGTCTGGGGTCTGGGCTATAAGATGGACAAGGGAGGTATTTAAGTGCGGAAGGTGCAGGAAAACCTGCTGATCCGTCTGGCGGCCTGGGCATTGTTCCTGCTGGCGGTATGGGGCTGTGCCGTGTCCGGGCAGAAAATGATTCTGGCTTTGTCCTGCGCCAACGACAGTATACCCCAGGATACGGGAAGATTTTCCCGGGTGCTGGATGACTACGTGGGCCGAGTGAGGGTCTATGTGGATTCCCAGAATGCACTGAGAGGGGAACTGGATTTTGAGACGGAGCAGGTCTACCGCAGTGAGGTAAAGCAGACAGAAGAAAAACTGGACCGGACCAACACCAACTTCCGATACCAGGTCTTTTCGGAAAATGGAAGCGAAGTGATTGCGTCCAACCTGGATGAAAGCTTGGGAACTCTGGAGCAGCAGGTGGAGGCTGTTTATATCATAGAGCTGGAACAAGGGGGAGAACTCCTCTATGGGGTCCTGCCCATGGAGACCATGGACCAGACCGGCGTCCAGGATGAATTCTATTTCGTGCAGAAAGAGTTTCTGGAAGATCAGGCCAATTTGGACCTGTACATGGGCCAGACCATTATCTTGAGCGCAATTGCAGCGGGCCTCTTTCTGTTTGCCCTTTGGGGGTCCGGTCACAAGCCGGGGCAGGAGGGAGTTGCTGTCACCTGGCAGGAGCACATCCCCTTGGAGGCCTATCTTCTCCTGCTGGGAACAGTCCTGATTATGGAAATGTATTTTTTGGGAGGAGTTTCTGACGCCTGGTGGAACTGGTGGGATTATGGAGATGCGGCAGTTCGCAAGAGCATCCCTCTGGTTGGGATGATTGCAGTGGGCGGTGCAGCTGTGGTAGCCCTGGTGCTGCGTACCGTCACAGTGCGCTGTAAAGCCCATGTTCTGGTCCATACCACGCTGGTGCTTCGGCTGGCTGTCTTTCTGTGGACCAGTGCAGCTTACTTTATGAAGACCCTGCCCATTACGTGGAAAAGCACCCTGGCCTTTCTCGCCTATCTGGGCGTGATCTTTTTTGCAGACTACTGGGAGCCGCTGTATTATTACCGCCCACTGCCCGGCATGGTGGTGAACGTGGTGGTGCTGGTCATCGTGTGCTGGTGGTCGGCGGGATTTCGCCGGATCCGGAAGGGAACCGATGTGATTGCCGCGGGCAATGTGAATCATAAAATTGATACTACCCGCCTGCCCGGCGAGCTTAAGCGCCACGCTGAGTCGCTGAACAACATCTCCAGCGGGCTCAACAGTGCGGTGGATGAGAAAATGAAGAGTGAGCGGTTTAAAGCAGAGCTTATCACCAACGTATCCCACGACCTGAAAACGCCGCTGACCTCCATCATCAACTATGTGAATCTCTTGAAATCCACCCAGCAGACCGACCCCAAGGCCCAGGAGTATATCGAAGTATTGGACCGGAAATCCCAGCGGCTCAAAAAGCTGACGGAGGACCTGGTGGAGGCGTCCAAGGCGTCCACCGGAGCCCTGTCGGTGAACCGGGAGCGGATCGGTATGAACCAGCTGCTCAGCCAGGCGCTGGGAGAGTACGAGGAGAAGCTGGAGGAGCGCCATCTGACGGTGGTATGCACCGAGCCGGAGGGGGAGAGCTACGTCTACGCGGACGGGCGTCACCTGTGGCGGGTGATTGACAACCTGCTAGGCAACTGCGCCAAATATGCCCTGGAGGGTACGCGAATCTATGTGGAACTGATCCGGGGCAAGGGAAGTGTCACTCTGGCCATCAAGAATGTGTCCCGGGAGGCGCTGAATATTCCGGCGGAGCGGCTGATGGAGCGCTTTGTCCGGGGCGATACCTCCCGAACCACGGAGGGTTCCGGACTGGGACTGTCCATTGCCCGCAGCTTGACTGAGCTGCAGGGAGGTACCTTTGAGCTGGTGGTGGACGGAGATCTGTTTAAAGCCATGGTCACGCTGCCCCAGGCATCCTGATATATTGCGCCAGGCGCGCGGTGGCATAGTTTTGCCGCTGCGCGCCTACTTTTCGTGATAATGCCGGAAAAGAACCTGGAATTTTTCGAAAAATCCATATTCTTTTCTTTCCTTTTATGGTATGATGATAAACAGGACTTTTATGGAACCAAGGCCGCAAAGCGGATGAGAGAAAGGAGTGCGGGCGATGAAGAACAGATGGATTTCCACAGGTGTGCTGGCTGCCATGCTGATGGCGCTGGTGCTGGTGCTGTCGGGCTGCTTTTTCCGCTCTCCGGAGGAACTTTACCAGAGCCCGGAGCGCTCTGCGGACTACGAAAATCTGACTCAGAAGATCCGGGAGGTCAAGGACAGCCTGGCCCAGGAGTATGGAGTGACAGAGGTGGATGACACCTCGGTCCTCTCCGGTGACAACACCGCTCTGATCCAGCTGCAAGACATGGATGGAGATGGCCAGCGGGAGACCGCCGTCACCTTTTTCCGGGTCCCGGGGGCGGAGAAGCCCCAGAAGATCTGTTTTTTCACCAAGGGACAGGACGAAACTTACACCGTCAGCGCCATGCTGGAGGGGGATGGCTCGGCCATCTACCGAGTGGACTATGCTGATCTGGATGGCAGCGGGTTGAAAGAAGTGGTGGTCAGCTGGCAGATGAGTACCGGCGCTTATTTGCTGGGGGTATACTCGGTGGAAGCACCCATGAGCCGCACCCGGCTGCAAATGGCCAATGCTGCGGCGGATGCCAGTAAAAACAGCACCACCTCTATGCAGAAAGACGACCTGCGGGGAACCGAATGGATGACCACCGCCTATGGAGACTATATTCTTACCGATATCGATCAGGACACCCGGACCGAGGTAGCCATTGTGCGTATCGATCCCTCGCTGACCAACAGCGGGGTGGATGTGTACGGCTGGAAGGACAGTACATTCCAGAAGCTGGACAGTGCTCCCCTGTCGAAGGGAGTGGTGAGTGTAGGCCGCGGCGGAGTAGAGCAAAACTTTATCAACGGCGATCCGCCGGTGCGAGCGCTGTATGTCTCTTCGGAGCTGTCGGATGGCAGCCATGTGGTGGACGTGATCTCCTACCAGCAGGGCAAGCTTACCAACATCAGTTTGGCGCCGGAGACCGGCATCAGCCGGGAGACGCTCAGCCGCTATGTGGATCTGGAGCCTGCCGACGTCAACGGGGACGGGGTGCTGGAGCTGCCCCAGCCCAGTCCGCTGCCGGGACAGGAGGACAGTACCGCCTCCGACTATTGGCTGATCGACTGGTATCAGTACGACAGCAATGGCCAGCGTAATGCGGTTTGTACCACCTACCATAATGTGACGGATGGATGGTATCTAATCATTCCGGACAGCTGGAAAGATTCCATTACCATCTCCCGCTATGACGCGATCAGCGGTCAGCGGGCCGTGATTTTCTACCACCTGGAGGAGAGCGGAGATCCCAGCCCCTTCCTGGTGATCTACAAATTTACCAGTCAGACCAACCGGGCCAACACGTCCAACCGCTTCATTTTGCGGGAGGAGGAAAACGCGGTGTATGCCGCCTCGTTCTATAACTCCTCCTGGGATTGCGGAATGGACCAGACGGAACTGGTATCGGCCTTCCAGCTGATCCAGAGCGGATGGTCAGACTGAGCTGTGCTGCGAAAGGAAGGAAAACCATGAGAAAAGTTCTTGTGCTGGAAGACGAAGAGAACATTCGCAGCTTCGTGGTCATCAACCTGAAGCGGGCGGGATATCAGACCATTGAGGCCGCCACCGGCGAGGATGCTCTGGTGGCCCTGAAGGAGAATCCGGGCATCAAGGTGGCCCTGCTGGATATTATGCTGCCTGGCATCGATGGTTTTGAGGTCTGCCGCCGTATCCGGGCCATGGACAACAAGATTGGCATTATCATGCTCACCGCCCGGACCCAGGAGATGGACAAGGTGACCGGCCTGATGACCGGTGCAGACGACTATGTGACCAAGCCCTTCTCGCAGGCGGAGCTGACCGCCCGGGTGGACGCCCTGTTCCGCCGTACCGGCGGGGAAGAGGAGGAGACCTCGCCCGACGAGATCAGCCAGCCCCCCTTCCTGCTGAATACCCGCAACCGCACGTTGGAGAAGAACGGACAGCGGGTAAAGCTGACCCAGGTGGAATACGGCATTGTGAAGCTGTTTATGGAAAACCCGGGGGCCCGGGTGTGCTTTCGCTCACGGCAATGAAATTCACAATTTCCTCCGCCGTCAGCCAGCCCTTGCTGAGAACTTCCGTTCTGATAAGCGGGAGCATTGCATATCCGCCGCCGACAGTAAACAAGCCAATCTTGAAAAATGTGAAGAATAATTCGATGAAAATCATTTGCCTTCCCCCGCCTTTCCGTTTTTTGTATTAAATACCAAATGTACAGCAAGGCCGACCGCAGCACAGCCGAGTATGATAAAAATCGTGTTGATGCTTGTAAATGCTGCAACAAAAAAAGCAGCTGCCGCAATGATGTATGACAGGGGCGACTTCGGACATTCTTTATACATTGCCGCAAGTGCGCGGATAATGAGCGCAAGAACTGCGGTTTAATTATTGGTTTAGAACAGTGGATTATGCCACAGGTGTAG
>OGWU01001323.1_pt1 | contig 14410 bp, 24 predicted proteins | sample 1576071 | NCBI WGS metagenome assembly OGWU01 (sample SAMEA3541582, study PRJEB24748) | human gut metagenome | biome: human gut; feature: human-associated habitat; material: faeces | place: China | collected 2012
AGCGTGCCAGGCAACTTGCGGGCAGGCCGCCAGAAGTGCCAGCGGACGTCATCGACGAACTGAACGGCAAAGACCGAGAGATCGAGCAGTATCGCGCAGAAGTGGAGCGCATGAGCGCTGCGCAGCGGGAGCTTATCGACCAGCGGAACGCGATGAACCGCTCGCTGTTGGAGGCAAGGCGCGAGCTGCAAGAGAACGCGGAACTGCTCGACGAGACGCAGCAGGAGTGCAACCGCGCTCAGGCGGAGCTTTTGAACCTGCAAAGCGCCATCGCCAAAGGGGACGCCGAACGCGCTCCATCCGATCAACTGACGGTGGATGTGTTTGCCTCCGCTGTACGGCAGTTTATCGGAGTTTGCGCGCGTATGCCGCACATGGCGCATACGTTTGCGAAGATGCCCACGGCGGAGCGCGCCGCATACGACGAGCTGCTCAGGACGATGGAGGCTTGGGCGAGAGATGCCAGGTCTGCCATAAACACAGTTGCCTTTGAGGAGGTCGTGATCCATGATGAATAACGCAATGCGCCCTTCCTCCGGGGGATTTGACAGGATCGGCGAAACTCCCATGCCTATGCTCACCCCCGAACAGGCCAAGGCCCTTCCGCTGCTGATCGAACAGATGATGGGGCCTATCGTGGAGACGATGAGCAAACTGCTCGAACACAACGCCCAGGCGCTTGAACAGCTTGCGGGCGCACAGAAGGTGCAGAACGACCGCCTGGAAGCCCTTGAAAAGCAAATCAGGCTGAATACGCTCGTTACACCCCAACAGGTGCGATACATGAACGATGCCATCCGCGCGAGGTCGCGGGAACTGCTTTTCAAGCGCGAAGTTGAAGATGCGCGCGCCATCAAGAGGCTGGGGAACGCGATACGCAAGAGCGTGCTCTCCCGATATGGGATCAGTGCTTTGCACGAAATCCCCAAGCATGAGTATTCCGTTGCCATGAGCCAGATCTCCATGTGGAGCGACGCGCTGGTGATCCGCGACCACGTAAAGGAGGCGCGCGAACGCTATGAAACTGAGCAGGCGGCTTTGGACGGCATTGAACGCCCTGCGGATATGGATGATAAATGAGCGATTTTCGGCGAAAGCCATCAATCGGATCAGCGCGCTTTGCGCGCGCCTGAAAATGGAGGACAGCAATGAGAGTAACAAACCTCAATGAATATCAAAAACTGGCGCAGCGGACGAGCAGCACGAGCACCGCACGCGCAAAAATCGAAAACGGCTGCCTGGGGCTGGCCGGAGAAAGCGGCGAAGTGTGCGACATCCTGAAAAAGCACCTTTTCCAGGGCCACGGGCTTGGCGGCGATTCTGTGATCGACGAGTTGGGGGATGTGCTTTGGTATATCTCCGAACTGGCGGCGGGGTTGAATACGACGCTTGAAGAAGTAGCGACGCATAATATCGCAAAGCTCAAAGCGCGCTATCCAGACGGCTTTGACCCCGAGCGCAGCCAGCACAGAGCAAAATACGAGCAGGCCGAGGACAAGGAAAGCGGATCGGCGTCTCCTCGCGTGAACGAGGATTAGTCGGCGATCCCTGCGAAGGGAGCACGCACCGTGAGCAAGGTAAATTTCGTGAGCGAATTTAACTTGTTCATGCGATACGCGCGGAACAACAACCTTTCCATGCGCGAACGTATGCTTTGGATCGCTTTGTTTTATATCGCCAACGACAGGGCGACGTATAACGAGCAGAGCGAAGAATACGACTGGCCTGATGGTTTTTTCCCCGTATCGAATGGCGAGTTGAATTTGTACTGCTGCCTTGACAAAAGGGCGATTGACACGCTCCGTAACAGCCTGAAACAGCGCGGGCTGATCGACTTTCTACCGGGAATGAAGAATAAGCGAAACCCCAGCTACCGGCTGTGCTATTTGAGCGTGAATGTTGGGTACAAAAATGTACCCAACGATGTACCCAACAATGACCCCAACGATGTACCCAACGATGTACCCAACAATGACCCCAACGATGTACCCAACGCGCCCCCATACCCTAAATATAAAGGAACTCCAGATATATACCAAAATCAAGAAAAGGGAAAGGTGGGACGTGTTGATAAAGACAGCGGTGAATTTGACAAGCCATGCGGGATTGTCAAATCCAGTCCCGGAGGGACAAACTTTGCCGGAGGGCAAAGTTTCCTTGGCGAAAGGTGGGATGCTGACAGCGGCGATTTCGTGGACTTGGACGCGGATGGCGACGGCCTATGCGACAGCGCATTTGTGCCGCTTCCGTGGGAGGAGGGCGCGGGATGACGAAGCAGGAAGTGAACAAGCTGCTTGCCCTGATGCGAGCGAATTACGGCTCCGCCTTTAAGGGGATGAGCCAACAGGACAAATACCTCCTGCTGAACACATGGACGTTCACCCTTCAAGACCTGGACGCAAACATTGTGATGATCGCAGCGATGGAGCTTATCAGCACGAGCAAATGGCTTCCCACTGTCGCCGAAATACGCGAACAGTGCAAAAAGCTGCACTACGAAGCTGTGGGCGCGATGTGCGATTACCACTACGATGCGTTGCCGGAATGGAAGAAAAAGGCATATTGTTCGATTGCCGAAAAGACGAACCGATTGCGAGGCGATGGTACGGCAGAGATGACGCTAGACGTCATGCTTGACGATCCTGAACTTGCTGCGCTGGCAACAGGGCATGAACACAAGATGCTGATGGATGGAATGGACGATACGTCGGACGAGAAGCCCCAGCGGTGAACTGCCGGGGCTTCTAGGAAGGGAGGCAATGAGCTGGTGAACAAGGTGGTTTTGATAGGCAACCTCGCCGATGCACCGAAGTCATCCGTAACGGCGGGAGGGGCGACACGATGCAGCTTCCGCTTGGCCGTACAGCGGCGATTTACCAACCAACAGACAGGGAGGCGCGACGCGGACTTCATTTCCGTGGTCGCATGGAGGCAGACCGGCGAACTGTGCGCGAAGTATCTTGGAAAAGGGAGCAAATGCGCAGTATACGGCGCGCTCCAAACACGTAGCTACGAATCGAGCGATGGAGGGAAGCGCTACGCAACGGAAGTCGTTGCAGACGAAGTGGAATTTCTTGGGCGCAGCAAACAACAGCAGGAACGGGCGGACAACTACGATCAGGCTCCCGATTATGCCCCATACGACGGCGAACTGCCATTTTAGTGGGGGTGCCTGCATGATAACGATACTCAACCGCAGGGAACGAAGGGCAAAGAAGGAACACTTCTGCACCACGTGCCACGGGAAGATCGCGCCTGGAGAAGGATATATATACACCGTCTTTTCGGACGGGGGGCATGTCTACGACAGCAGGCAGCATATCCATTGCGAGGTGCTTTGTGAGCGTTATTGCGCGGCGGTCGGGTGCGATGAATACGACGATCTGGATGTGGAATGGTGGGCGCAAGACGAAGTTTGCGCGCAATGCAACCAGAAGGGCGATGGCTGCGAGCATACCGCGTTGACGTGCCTTGTCGTACTGGAAGCTCTGCTTCCGCCATACCTGACAAGCAACGAAGATGTGCGCAGGCATTTGGATGGGGATGATGAGCGTGAGCAATGAGGCGTGGAAGGACACGGGGAATTGCCAAGAGTGCAGGAGAAGAAGGTACTGCAAGACGAAATGCGCGGCATACCAACGGGCGCTGCGTATGCGTGTGGAAAGGTATTTTATCAGATCGACGGCGACCGGCAGGCTATACCCAAGGCCGGAGCATCTTATTGGAGTGAAGGATGATGGCGAATCTTTCGATGTACAACCCAAGCGGCTGCCCTGATCCAACGGCCCACGACGCGCTGCTGCCGATGGTGGAAGCGGACGAGGAATTACAGCGGCGAACGAACGCACTGATCAAAGCCATGAAGATCATGGTCGACCTTTCGGGCTACGACCTGCTTGCGAGGATCGAAGTGCGCGACAGGCAAACGGGCAAGGTTTTCAGGTAGCCGGGAGGATGAGGATGAAAAAGAACCTTCCAACCTCCAATGCCCTGCTCGCTGCGATCCGCGCCAAGTGCATGGATTGCAGCGGGAACGCGCGATCCCTGGTAGAGCGGTGCAATATACATAATTGCCCCCTTTATCCATATCGTTCCACGCGGGCTGTTGGGGAGAAAGAACAAAGCAAAGAAATTGCCGGGCAAATTGGATTCTTTGATATAACAAGCGCCATGCGGAAGCCGCACACATCGGATGAGCCGCGAAATGTGCGCGTGATGCAAAAAGACGTGGCTTCGAAGCGATGTTAGCAAGTAGGGAGGTTAAGGGAAAATGGTTTGGCGTCTGCCTGAACCGTGGAAGTGGATAGTGCTGGCGTGGTTTGTGGGCACATTTATCATATCAGTACTTTTAATAATTATGGACTTACGAAAGGAACAGAACGACAGAAACCAACGGAGATGTGGCCATGAATAAAGACCTGATTTCCCGCGCCGAATTTTCGGCGGAGCCTGCCCTCTTTGCGGGAAACTCAGCCGACACACGTTCTGCCCGGATTGCGGGAAATACGTTTTTCCAGACGATTTATAGCAAAAGGGGGCTATCACCTTTGGGAACAAAAACCAAAATTGACTGGTGTGATGCAACATGGAATCCAGTCACCGGCTGTTTGCACGGGTGCGATTACTGCTACGCGCGCAGAATTGCGGAACGGTTTAGGCCAGAATACGTTAGTGGGATGTATGGAACGAATGAGAGTGAAGTTTCGAGCCGTACAAATTATGAGCTTAAAGAACCGATGCGCCGTTGCAGGTATGAATCTGACGGAGTAAAGTTGTTATACGAAAAAACAGCGTATCCTTTCGGTTTTGTCCCCACGTTCCATCGCTACCGCCTTGAAGAGCCGCAGCGCTGGAAAAAGCCGCGCAACATCTTCGTGTGCTCGATGGCTGACCTTTTCGGGGACTGGGTGCCGGGTGAATGGATTCGTGAGATTGTCGCAGCTTGTGATGCTGCGCCGCAGCACCGCTACTTGTTTCTCACCAAAAATCCATCCAAGTACAAGGAGCTTGACAGCCTAGTCCATTGGCCGACGTTTGAAGAAACAAATATTGAGAAAAGCAGGCCGTATATGATGCTGGGAGCCTCGGCGACGAACGATGCACAAATGAAAGTCGCGTATGATTCCGATGCGGATTGGGTATCGATAGAGCCTATCCACGAACGCCTATTATCCGAATGGTTTGTGTCGTCCATCGGATCAGACGACGGCCAATGCATAGAGTTTCGGCGTTGGGAATGGGTGGTCATCGGAGCAGAAACGGGAAATCGGAAGGATAAAATCATCCCGAAGAAAGAGTGGATTCAGGAAATCGCAGATATATGCTTACAGGAAGGCACACCCGTGTTTATGAAAGAATCGCTGCGTGGTCTGATGGGCAGCGACTTTAAGCAAGAATTTCCGTGGGAGGTGTAAATCTTGATTGACAAAAAACTAAACCGCGATGCCTTAATCGGCAGAAGATGCCAAGTGATGCGCGACTTGAAGAATCGAGGCGGGCGGGGACTTTCGAGGGGAACCATTTGCACAATTAAGGATGTTGTTCGCGGAAATGGATTCATTATCCAGACCGATAGATGCCCGCATTGCGGCCAGTACGCTTATGTTACACACGTTTCGCGGAATGATCTTGAACTGATACAAGAGGATTGAGCGATGAATAACGACCTGATTTCCCGCAGCGAATTTCGGCGAAGCCTGATAATCTGGGCGGAAAAACTTCACATCGCCGGAGAGTGTGGCGGCTGCGAGCTTGAGCTTATGCAGGCCGTTATAAGGATGCTCGACGCGCAGGAGCCTATAAGCGCCGAGATGGGGCCGCGCGAGGAGGGATGCGAATACTGTCTGCCGGACGATTGTTGTTCGCCGCTTGATTGGAAGTATGGCTTAGACCATATCCTGCCGTACAGGTTTTGCCCAATGTGCGGACGGAAGATGAAATTTGCAGAGACAAGAAAGATCACTTAACGAAAGGATGGAGAATATGGCTAGCTTCGTAGAGGTAATGAGCTGGTTTAAGAAAATGCACGAGTGCAATAGATTGCTCCCGAATTGCGGAAACTGCCCGATGGGAACTGGCCCTATCAGTAAATGCCGAAAGATGCTACACGAACGCGCGGAGGAGTGCGAGCGCGTTATTGAGCAATATGCCGAAACCTGCCAGAAACCAGAATTTCCGACGTGGAAAGAGTGGCAGAGAAATAATTTTCCCGAGGCTGTCAATCCGATCATGCCCTGTGAATTTGCGAGCTATAAATCGTCGGACTGCGAGGCTTTTGAGGCATGCGCCGACTGCCGCAATCGGCCTATTCCCGCTAAGGTTGCCCAAGTGCTGGGGATCGAGCCAGTGCGCATAACGACTATAAAGCAAAGCCCCTGATTAAGAAAGGAGAGCGCAAGATGAAAGCGCCACAAATCACATACCTCATACTTGTCGGCATATCGCTCACTGTGGGATTTATCCGAGACGGCGCGCCCAAAGAGGGACGTTATAGCTTCAAAGAAGAAGTTGTGGCGATAGCTTTTCAAATGGGGATTATGTGGTGGGGCGGTTTCTTCCACGAATGAGAGTACGCAATCAAAAGCGCGAACGTTCGCGCTTTTCCGGGCCATACGTCAAGGAGGAATGAACATGAAAGAGCAGCGGAAGGGCGCGCAGGAGCCGCGCATCATCAGAAACAAGGATTTGATCCTGCTTTCGCGGGTGCTGTGCATCATGCAGGACGTATGCAGCCTGGAAAAACGGATGGCATGGCAATACGACCGCATGTTTGGCGTAACGGCCCACATCACGGGGATGCCGGGCGGAAAAGGCGCGCCAAGCGGCTTCGATGCGGCGTTTGCGGCGATCAGCGGGCTTAGCGAGGAATACAAGGAACGAGTGCAAACATACGTTCGAGAACTGAAAGCTGCGGAGCGGATCATCAACAGCATCCCAAGCAGGACAATGCGGACATTTGTGGTCATGTTATACGTGGACAACCTTCCGGCGACCACCGTAAGGCGCGAGTTGAACATGACGGAATACGGTTTCACCAGGGCGAGGAACGCCGTAGAGCAGGCGAGGGATATGCAAAGTGTTGTTTGGCGGGAACGATATATCCTGGAAAAAGATTCAAATTCTTCCAAAAACACTTGATTCACGACGCTTGACATGCTATAATGCTATTGTCGCAAGAGATGGGTAACGGACAACAAACCGTTGCCCATTTTATGTTTTTGGACAACGCGCGGGAGGAGGGTATGATGTGCCGAGGCTGCCTGTGTATCTTGACATAGACGTGAGCGATGCGCAAGAACTTATAAAGGCGCTCCGGGCGGCACACTCCCCGGAGAATTTCAGCACGATCATGCGTCGCGCAATCACCCGAACCGGCAATCACGTAAAAACCATTGTAGCGAAGGATGCCAGCAAGCATTACAATATCACACAAAGAAGAATAAAGCAGGATATTGGCAACCCGCAAATGGGCGCAAGCGCCGGTTCGCTTGGGGAATTTGGGTGCAGCATACCGATCAAGGGAACGAGGATCGCCATCGGCGGCGATTTCAAAGCGAGCGGCGGCAAGCGTGGCTGGTCGGGGATAAAGGCCGGAAAGCGCTATAAGATCAATGCGAAAATTCTCAAAGGGAGCACGAGCACGCTGCCCGAGGAAATGAGCCATCAGGGAGGAAACCCACCGTTCAGGAATTTGAGCGCGTCAAGGCTCAATGGCGTTACCTTTACCAGAAAAACCAAGGAGCGCTTCCCTATTGCCCGCGTCGCCGGCATTGCCGTGCCGCAAATGCCCATGAATCGCGCAAAGGATGAAATCCAGAAAGATACTGTGGACATGCTGATGAAGCGCCTTGAAGCAGAGCATAATTTTATCATCAGCAGATGCAGGTAAGCGTTATGAGTGTCGAATTTACCAAGAAAGAGCTTGCAAGCATCGCCGGGTACACTTACCGCAGGCTGCATGACATTGACACGGGGTTGCCTGCGAACGGAAAGTTATTCGTAAAAGGCGAGGGCGGAAAGTATGACCTCGCTATTTTTGTGCAGCGATGGGTAAAATACAACATTGATGTTGAGACTGCGGACGACGCGACGCTGGATGAGGTGAAGGCCATCCATGAGCGCGTGAAAACGCGAAAGACGGAGCTTGAAGTTGCCCATCTTGAAGGAAAGCTGGTGGACGTGCAGGAGGTATGCAAGCTATGGACGACGGTTGCAAGCACGGTGACGCAAAATCTGTTGCGCTTGCCCTCCAAGATCGCGCCGCAGGTAACGATGATGGATAACGTCGAAGTGATTTCGAGCATTATAGATGCGGAGGTGCGCGACATACTCACAAATATAGCTGATACGCCGCTTCCGCAGGAGGCGATGAAGGAAAGCGCCGAGGAAACTTCGCCGGACGGCGAAGTTTGTCGCCGTGCGACTGTTTTTGACAAATCCTGTGGATTTGGCAAAAACACCGAGGAAACGGAGGACGAACAGGAGGGATAAAATGGATTTATCCGAACTCCTGCGTGCGACGTATGCCATGTTTCGCCCGCCCAAGGCGCGGACGGTATCGGAATGGGCGGACGAAAACCGCGTGCTGGTATCAGAGAGCAGCAGCGAACCGGGGCCGTGGCGAACAGACCGCGCCCCCTACCAGCGCGAGATCATGGACGCATTTACACAGCCGGGCATATACGAGATCGTGATTATGGCTTCCGCTCAGGTGGGAAAATCGGAAATCGAACTAAACATGATGGGCAGGGCGATTGACGACGACCCAGGCCCGATGCTGTATGTACAGCCCACGGACAAGGTGGCGGAGGACTATTCCAAGCGACGCATCGCCCCCATGATCGCGGCCTGCCCAGCGCTGCGTGAAAAGGTATATAAAGCCAAGGGACGCGACGCAGCCAACACCATCACCATGAAAACATTTCCGGGTGGTTCGTTGGCAATCATCGGAGCGAACAGCCCAAGCGACCTTGCGAGCAAGCCGGTACGATATATTTTTCTGGACGAGATCGACCGCTTCCCCGCCAGCGCGGGCACCGAGGGCGACCCAATAGAGCTTGCAGAGCGCAGAACGGAGACATACCGCCACAACCGGAAAATCGTAAAAACCTCCACACCGACCATAAAGGGCGTGAGCAAAATTGAAAAGGCGTACATGAGGGGCACACAAGAGGAGTGGCATACCGAGTGCCCTCACTGTCATCAATTCAGCTACATTCGGTTTGATGACGTAAAATTCGACCGGGAGAAATTCAAGGACGAGAACGGAGAGACGAACTATATCGTGCGTAACGCGCGGTGGAAGTGCCCGGTATGCAAACGGGAGACGCCCGAACACGACGCAAAACGATGCCCTGCCAAATGGGTAATCAAAAATGAGCGCGCGCTTGAAAATGGCGTGCGCTCTTTTCGCCTCAACGCATTTATGTCTCCATGGTCGGACTGGAAGGAGATCGCGCTTAGTTTCTTGCAGGCCAAAGACGATCCTGAAAAGTTAAAAGTTTTTCACAATACGATGCTCGGCGAAAGCTGGGAGATGCGCGACCGAAGCGGCGCGCCGGAGAAGCTATACGAACGGCGCGAGCACTACAATGCGGAAGTGCCAACAGGCGTGCTGGTGCTGACAATGGGCATCGACACACAGGACAATCGCCTTGAATATGAGGTGGTCGGCTGGGACAGGAGCGAACAAAGCTGGGGGATCGAACGCGGTATCATTCCTGGACGCGCTGATAGCCCCGGCGTATGGGATGAAGTCGATGCGCTGCTTGACAGAGAATGGAAATTGCAAAACGGCATGGCTATGCGCGTGCTTGCGACCTTTATCGACAGCGGCGGCCACTTTACCCAGGACGTTTATCGGGAGTGCGCAAAGCGGCACATGCGCCGTATATGGCCTGTCAAGGGCGAGGGCGGCGCGGGGAAAGTGTATGTACGCCAGATGAAGGGCGGAACCGGCGTCAAGCACGGCATCGGCTTTATGATCGGCGTTGACAACGGAAAGGAAGCCATTTTGTACGCGACGGGCGTCGATACCCCCGGCCCGAAATACATGCACTATCCTATCGACTATCGGCGCGGGTATGATTTGGAATACTTTCGCGGGCTGCTGTCCGAACGGCAAGTAATCCATCGCAGAGGCGGGCAGAACGTGATCGCATGGGAAAAGACCTATGAGCGCAATGAACCTTTCGATATGCGCAATTATGCGCTCGCCGCGTACAGGTTTTTCAACTGGAATTTTGACAAGATCGAAGCGGCGCTGCTTGGGAAAAGCGAGGAAATGCCGGTAACGAAAGCCCAGGCAGAGCGCAAAAAGCGCAAGCGCATCATTTCCAGCGGCATCAAGATATAGCGGCTTTGGCCCGTTGAAAGGAGATGCACCATACATGGCAATCAGAACTGCATATACGCTTTCAGAGGCCAGGGAGAACCTTGAACTCTGGAAAGCGTGCGAACGCGCCCTTGCAAGCGGGCAGGCAAAGGCATATCGCGTTGGATCGCGCGAGTTTACGGCGTTCGACCTGTCCGAAGTTGCGAAACGCATTGAGTATTTCAGCGACGTGGTGGAAGTCTTAAACGGCTCTGCTCGGACGACGCGCGTAACGCGCGTGGTGCCCCGCGATCTGTAAGGCGGTGAACACATGAACAAGGAGCAACCCAAGCTGCGAGAAAGGATGCTTTTTCTCCTTTCCCCGGAACGCGCAAACCGCGCGTATCGTGAACGCATACAGCGCGATAGGCAGACGGACAGAAGCCCACGCATGGCGGCCACGGGGTACGGGAACCACGGCGCGAGCACGACGCTCAACAGCATGATCGGATGGATCGTGGGAGGGGGAAGCGCCGAGGACGACATCGACCTGCACGGCGCGCTGTTGCGTCAGCGATCCCGCGACCTGTTTGCTGGCGGGGGACTGGCACGCAGCGGCCCGGCGACGCTCACAACAAATGTTGTCGGCTGGGGCATACAGCCCAAGCCAAAGATCGACGGTGACGCACTGGGACTATCGGATGAAGCGCGCGATGCGTGGGAGCAAAAAACATTGCGGGAATTTCGGCTGTGGGCAGAAAACCCAATGTGCGACGCGGAGCGGCAGCAAAATTTCTACGGATTGCAACAGCTTGCATTTTTAAGCGAACTGGTGAGCGGGGATGTATTCGTGCTCTTTGGTATGAAGGAGAACAAGCGCACGCCATACACCACGACCATTCGCATCCTGGAAGCTGACAGGATCAGCACGCCGGACAGCCAAGAAGGGGAGAGCGAGAGTACCGAGACAGACGGCGGCGGGCGCATCGTGGACGGCGTAGAAATCGACAGCGAGGGGACGGTGATCCGATACCACATTGCCAGCCGCCACCCACTGATGGAAAACAGCACACAATCGGTTGAGTGGCATCCGATTGACGCGATTGGCAAGGACACAGGCTACCCGAACATATTGCACATAATGACCGTAGAGCGCCCGGAGCAGCGCAGAGGAATCCCGTTTGTGGCGGCGCAGATCGAGCAGATCAAGCAGCTTGACCGCTATTTGACCAGCGAGCTTGCTGCGAATGTCGTTTCTTCCATGCTGGCGGCCTTTATCACCAGCGATGCCGACGATGGGAAGTTTGGCATGGAGGACGCGGTAAACGAGGATGAGAAGGTAACGGACGACGAGTTGAAACTTGAACTGGCCCCAGGCGCGATGTACGAGCTGCCTCCTGGAAAAAAGTTGCAGGAGTTCAATCCGCTGCGAAACAACAGCGCCTTTGAGAGCTTTGTGACTACAATGGAGACGTTGATCGGCGCGAGCATGGGAATCCCCAAGGAAGTGCTGGTCAAGAAGTACGAAAGCAATTATACCGCCGCCCGAGGTGCGTTGCTCGATTTTTGGAGAGAGGTGCGCGTTCGCAGGACGGCGTTCAACAGCAGCTTCAACCAGCCTATTTACGAGCAATGGCTTTCCGAAGCGGTGGCGAGCGGGCGCATCGACGCGCCGGGCTTTTTTGACGATCCGGCCATACGGCAGGCATGGTGCGGTTGCATGTGGATGGGCGCAAGCATGGGTCACGTCGATCCCTTGAAGGAAGTAAACGCCGCGTCCGTGCGCATTGCAAATAATATCACCACGCAGGAGCAGGAGGCCAGCGAATACAACGGCAACGATTGGCTTGCCAACATCCGGCAGCGGAAAAAAGAGTTGACGGCGCTTGCCGATGAAACGAGCGCAAAGGGAGGGGAGAACAATGCCGAATAGAGACTTTTTCCGCATCCGTTTCAGCACGCCGAGCATGAGCGCGGACGGAAACGAAGCGGAGATCATGCTTTACGGAGAAATCATTAGAGACATGCCCGAGGAATGGAAGTGGTCAAAGGAAGACAAGAGCGCTTCGGATTTCGACAAGGCAATCAAGGCTGTGCGCGAAGGAGGAGCCAAGAAACTGCTGCTGCGCATCAACAGTCCGGGCGGCATCTTGCCGGAGGCGGTGGCCATGCGAAGCATCCTTTGCGCTGCGGGCTTTGAAAGCATTACGATTCACATCGAGGGCATGTGCGCAAGCGCCGCTACGGTGATCGCCTCCATGCCGGGAGCAAATGTGCAGATCGCGCCCGGTAGCAGCTACATGATTCACAATCCCTGGATGGGCGTATGGGGCGAGGCGGCAGACTTCGAGCGCGCCGCCAAGCGGTTGCGCAACGACGAAGCATCCATTCGCGGCTTTTATGCCAAGAAATCACACCAGAGCGACGAGCAGATTGCAAGTTGGATGAACGATGAAACGTGGTTTACAGCGGAGGAGGCCGTGCAATTCGGCTTCTGCGACGAACTTTTGCCGGAAGCGGAAGATGACACCGGGCCGGTCGCAGCCTGTGTGACGCCGCAGATCGCCAGTGCGATGAAGGGAATGTATAAAAACATCCCTTCCGCGCTTTTGCCCATCAGCAACACGGGATCGGTAGTTGCCGCCGTTCCCGTGCCTGAAAATACACACGAAAACGAGGAGGAAGAAGCAGAAATGGACGTCAAGGATATTACCCTTGAACAGCTCCGCGACGATAATCCCGCGCTGTTTGCCGACATCATGCGGGCAGGCAGCGAGCAGGAGAGGGCGCGGTTGCAGGAGATCGACGACCTTACCCCTACCGGCTACGAGGAGATGGCTGCCGAAGCCAAGAAGAACGGCATAAGCGCCCTGGATTTCCACAAGCAGATCGTCAAAGCTCAGCGCGAAAAAGGGCAGCAGTTCCTTGCCCAGCGCAGGAAGGAGACTGAGCCTGCGAACAGCATTGAGGGCGGAGCCAGCGAGGAGGCCACCGGCAAGAACTCCGACCAGGAGATCAAAACCTATGCCGAGGAAATGGCCGCCTATGCGAAAGCCGCCCGCACCAGCTTGGACGGCGGCATGTACTAAGCGAAAAGGAGGAACAACGCATGAGCATGTATGAAGTCATCGGAACCAACAATCCCGAATATCTGCTTGCCGACCCGCAGGGCGCGGACATCATCGCTATTCCCTGCGAGCCTGGCAACGGCATGGTGAAGCGCGGCACTGTCATGTATCGCAAGGAAAGCGGCATGTACGCGCCCGCCGCCACCAGCAACGTCACCGCCAGCAATATGCTGGTCGTACTCGACGAAAGCGTTGATACGGATGAAAACATGGCGGTGGCCGAAGATGCGCGCGCTTATCGCGCCGGTCGCCTCGTGTACGGAAAGGTAACACTCGCTTCCGACGCGGCGCTTTCCGCCGCCAATATCGCCGTGCTGCGCGGGCAGGGGATCGTATTCGACCAGATGGACACCGCTCCCACGTTCAGCAACGGCAAGGCGACCATCATTTACAAGGCGAACGGCGGTACTGGCGATGATGTCATTGCTTACGCCGACCTGGGCAGCAACTACACCATTGCCACCAACACGTTCACAGCGCCCGACAGCAAATCTTTTTCCAAGTGGAATACCAACCCTGAGGGCACGGGCACCGATTATTCGGCTTCGGCGAGCTATATCGCCAACGCCGACCTGACGCTTTACGCAATTTGGGCGTAAGAGAGGAGAGAGAATATGCCGATTGATATTTACAGCACTCGCGCGCAGCTTGCGGCTATCGAGCTGATGGAACGCGAGTATTCCTTCCTGTACGATACGTTTGTTCAGGATATAGGAGCCGTCGAGGACGATAAGGCGATCTACGACTTCAAAAAGGGCAGCCGCCAGATGGCTCCCGTGGTGCATCCCGGCACGGGCGGCGTGTTGATGAGCCGACAGGGCTACGAAACCCGCGAGATCGGCTTTTGCACCATCGCCCCCGAGCGCATCATTACCAACCCCGACCTTCAGAAGCGCGCGTTCGGCGAATGGCTAAGCGCAGCATGATGCGCGGATATCTTTGTTCCGGCGGCGGAGCCGTCATCTGGGGC
>OGWU01001324.1_pt1 | contig 14401 bp, 15 predicted proteins | sample 1576071 | NCBI WGS metagenome assembly OGWU01 (sample SAMEA3541582, study PRJEB24748) | human gut metagenome | biome: human gut; feature: human-associated habitat; material: faeces | place: China | collected 2012
GGCATTCGCCAGATCGGGTCCAGGGCCACCGCCTGCATCCCCAGCTCCCGGTGCCGCTGCCACACCGTCTCCCGGGGCCAGGCCGCCATGCCCCGGTCCTTCCAGGGGTCGCAGCAGATATAGTGCTCCCGGTCGTATCCCGCCAGCACCACGCAGTGCTCGTTGGAGATCCACATGAAGGGCTCGCCTCCCGGCTCCAGACGGTACCAGGGCCCGTTGACGGTGGGGCGCAGGTCAATGCTGACCCACAGCAGCACCGGCATGAAATTCAGATTGACTACAATGGATTTTGAGAAAGCCGAAGAAGATACAAGTGGTAAAATTCAAGAATTGGAAAATTTAATTCTAGAAAAGGAGAAAGAAGTCTCTTTAATTAAGTTCAAAGCTGATGAAGCAGTTGATACTCTCAAGGGAGAAATTGATGATAAAGATAGAGAGATTCAACGTAAAGAAAATAAAATTTATGAACTTAATTACGTAAATACTTCTCTAGAAGAAATTAAGGATTATTTTGCTAATCAGCTTAAGGAATATAAAGAGCAAGAACTATCAGTCCTTAATGAAAGGCTTAATAATGCTTATAAGAGTATTGCTGAGAAGGATGCTCAAATAAACACTCTTTCAAGACAAATCGACGAATATAAAATCGAGATTGTAAAACTTGAAAATGACGCAGAAAGTCAGAATAAAATTTCAATTCTTGAAAACGAAATTGAACTTAGAGACAATCAAATTAAGGAGATCTCTAATCGTTTAGAAATGATTAAAGAGCAATCTGTTCCTATTGAGGAATATTACAATTTAAGAGAAGAGATTGCTAAAAGAGATAATAAGATTAAGAGATTGGAAGAGATTAACGAATTCTTCAATGAATTAAAAGAGGAAGATGAGTATTATAGCAGCAATGCTCCTGAAACCCCGCCATTTAGATTGGACAAAAGATAATCATATTTCTTTTACAAATGCTCTTATTGGTGAAGCTTCTGCTTCAATTTTTAATGGAATAAAATAGGATTTATAGTATTTCCCTTTAAGTTTGTCACTATTAGCTATATTTTCTACAATCCATATGTTATTTTTTAGTAATTTTTTATGAATTTCATCAAAGCCATGTTTATCTACTGAACATGTATCTATAGCTATCCCTTTAACATTTTCTTCAATTAACCTTTCAATAAATTCCATGGATAAGTAAGGATAATCAATAAAATATCTATCCTCACCCCAATTCTTTGACCATCCTGTATTTATTATAACTATTTCTTCAAGAGGTTCTGATGTGTTAATTATTTTTTCACTACTCTCTATTACTTTAGCTTTTCCAATGAAATCTTCAAGGTTCAAGTCACTTATTTTAGATCCATTTTTCAGGTAGTGGTAAGGAGCGTCAATATGGGTTCCTGTGTGAAGTCCTGTTGTAAACTTAAATAATGTACATCCATCACTATTTGTCTTCTTAAGTTTTGTTTTTGGATCTCCAGGATATTCTTTTATGTTGTTTGTTATGGGATATGTTAAATCGATTAATTTCATATATTTGTTTTTATTCTAATTAGTTAAAGAGTTTATTTGAGGGATAATAGTAAAAGTATTTATTGAAGTTAATATCTATTTTCTTTAACTTTGGTATGATATATAAATTCTTTCTTAAGTTTTTAATAAAAACTAAAACCATAAACTATTTATATAACCTTAAACTCAGTTATTATAGTATAACTAGTATTTAGTATGCTGAAGTTATTAAATTATAAAATTAATTATTTAGGTGATATATATGGCACAAGGACAACCAATTTTTATTTTACCTGAAGGAACCAACAGAATGATTGGTAGAGATGCACAAAGAAACAACATCTTAGCAGGTAAAGTACTCGCAGAAACTGTAAGAACCACATTAGGTCCAAAAGGAATGGATAAAATGTTGGTAGACGGTCTTGGAGATATCGTCGTAACAAATGATGGAGTAACCATCTTAAAAGAAATGGATATTGAACATCCAGCAGCAAAAATGCTTGTTGAAGTAGCTAAAACCCAAGAAGACGAAGTAGGTGACGGAACTACTACTGCAGTAATTATTGCTGGAGAATTATTAAAAAATGCTGAAAACTTACTTGACTTAGACATTCACCCAACTATTGTAGCTATGGGATACAGACAAGCAGCAGCAAAAGCACAAGAAATTTTAGATGACATTGCAATTGACACTGTAGACAGAGAAACCTTAATCAAAGTAGCTATGACTGCAATGACAGGAAAAGGAACCGAAGCAGCACGTGAACCATTAGCTGAATTAATCGTTGATGCAGTACAAAAAGTAGCTGACGGTAAAGATGTCGATATTGATCACATTAAAATCGAGAAAAAAGATGGTGCTATTGTAGAAGAATCCTCTTTAGTTGAAGGTGTAATTGTAGACAAAGAAAGAGTACACCCAGGAATGCCTAAAGAAGTTAAAAATGCTAAAATTGCATTATTAAACAGTCCTCTTGAAGTAAAAGAAACTGAAGTTGACGCTGAAATCAGAATAACTGATCCTGCTCAAATGCAAGCATTCATCGAACAAGAAGAAAAAATGGTTAAAGAAATGGTTCAAAAAATCGTAGATGCTGGAGCAGACGTATTATTCGCACAAAAAGGTATTGATGACCTTGCTCAACATTACTTAGCTAAAGCAGGAGTTTTAGCTGTAAGAAGAGTTAAAAAATCAGATATTCAAAAATTAGCAAGAGCAACTGGTGCTACTGTTGTATCTAACTTAGATGACTTAGAAGCATCTGACTTAGGTGAAGCAGGTCTTGTAGAAGAAAGAAAAGTATCTGGCGAAGACATGATCTTTGTAGAAGAATGTAAATCTGCAAAAGCTGTAACCTTATTCGTAAGAGGAAGTACCAAACACATTGTAGATGAAATTGTAAGAGCAATTGAAGATGCAATTGGTGTAGTGGCAGCAACAGTAGAAGATGATCAAGTTGTAGCTGGTGGAGGAGCTCCAGAAATCGCTATGGCTAAGAAACTTAAAGATTATGCAGAATCCATTAGCGGAAGAGAACAATTAGCAGTATCTGCATTTGCAGAAGCATTAGAAGTAGTTCCTAAAACTTTAGCTGAAAATGCAGGTTTAGACAGTATCGATTCATTAGTAGACTTAAGAGCATCCCACGAAGACAACCCATACATGGGATTAAATGTTTTCACCGGAAAAGTAATGGATATGAAAGATGCTGGTGTAATTGAACCTAAACGTGTCAAAAAACAAGCTATTCAATCTGCATCTGAAGCAGCTGAAATGATTTTAAGAATTGATGATGTAATCGCATCTAGCAGTAGCGGTGCTCCTGACATGGATCCTGCTGCAATGGGCGGAATGCCTCCAATGATGTAGATTTCACATCTACTTCATTTTTTCTATTATTTTTTTACTTTTCAATATATTGTCAAAATTATTCAACTCGATTATACCTTTATCAACTTTTTTTAAAAGCTCCAAATCAAGAGTACCTTCACCTAAAGGTAAATGCTGGTCTTTTTCACCATTATTGTCATTTAAGTGAAAATAACAAATATTCTTAAGTTCAAAAAATTCCTTAGGATTTCTGCAGGTATTGGCATGGCCAGTATCGATTGTTACCATACAACCAGTTTCTTCTTGAATTAATTCTAGCTCTTCTATGTTATTTCCTAAAAATGAGAATCTTTCAGGCATATTCTCAACAGAAACTGTTAAATCAGAGTAATCAACAAGTTCGCCAATGCTTTCAATTGCTTTTTCGATAGCTACTTTTCTTAATCTCTTGTCATTTCTGCCTATTTTTCCAGGATGAATGGTTATAGCTTCTGCATTCACATTTCTGGCCATATCTATTGTATTTTTCATCTGTCTTACACTTTCTTCTCTAATCCCATTGTTTATACTGGCTATATTCAAATCCACTGTAGGGCCATGAATCATAACATTAAAACTTTTTAATGCATCTTCTGTGTTAAAGTTAAATGAATTTTCAGCTAACAGCTCAATCATATCAAATCCATTATTTTTAGCTATCTCAACAATTTCGTCGTTAGTGTTTCTAAATAACGCCAGTGTGGAAAAACCTATCTTCATATACTCATATCTGTTTTTTAGAAGCTATTTATTTTTGTTTATTCTAATCATTTTCATTATATAAATTTACTTTTTATACTTGGTTATCCTATTATTCTACAGGACTTATAAGGAAATTCTATGTGCACTTGAGAAGTAATTTACATTTCCAATAGCTTAAAATAACATTTTTTATAAAATATTGATACATGCATTATAGGAAAGTTAAAAGCATTCTATCTCCTCAAAACGGGATGAACATTTACAGAGGTTGTACTCACGGCTGTATTTACTGCGATTCCAGAAGCAATGTCTACAATATGGATCATAAGTTTGAAGATATTGAGGTTAAGGAAAATGCTTTGGAACTTCTTAAAAAGGCTCTGATTTCAAAAAAGGAAAAATGCATGGTTGGAATGGGGGCGATGACAGATCCATATCTTCATTTGGAAAAAAAGTTATGTTATGTTAGAAACGCTTTAAAGCTAATTGACAGGTATGGTTTTGGTTTTACAGCTATTACAAAATCTGATCTGGTTTTAAGAGATTTAGATTTACTTAAAAGCATAAACAATAAAAGTAAAGCCGTTATTCAAATGACATTAACAACATATGATGATGAGCTATGTAAAATAATAGAACCTAATGTTCCTGCAACATCTAAAAGATTTGAAGTTCTCAAAAGATTAAATAGTGAGAATATTCCAACAGTTGTATGGCTTGCACCAATTTTACCTTTTATTAACGATACCAAAGACAATGTAAAAGGAATAATAGATTATTGTGTCGAAGCTAATGTTTATGGGATTATATGCTTTGAAATGGGTCTTACTTTAAGAGACGGAAACAGAAACTATTTTTACCAAAAATTAGATGAATCGTTTCCAGGACTTAAAGAAAAATACATTAAAACATTTGGAGACAACTATGCATTGCCAAGTAAAAGAAATAATGAATTAATGAGACTTTTTAGAAAGAAAACGAAGGAAAATGGCATCATAAATGATAAAAACAAGATATTTGAATATTTGCACGAGTTTCCAAGAAAAGATATCCAATCAACATTATTTTAATACTTATTTTCGTTAATCTCTAAGAATTCTTCATAGCTATCTGTTTTTAGGATGTCTAGGAGAAATTTTTTCTTAACAGGACCTAAATTATCTAGAAAGTCTTGGTAATATTCTGTTTTTCTGATTTCTTCATAATCCTTCTTTATCAAATCAAAGAGTTCATTTTTATAATTTTCTTCAATTGAGGATAATGCCATTCTAGGGCCATTGATTTTGTATGCGATTAAATCAAATTTGTAGTCCTTGTAGAAATCTCCTTCAATAAATATTTTAAATAATTCCTGCCCTGCTGGAACTGTATCTAAAAATTTTGAGTCTATTTTTTCGGTTATTGAGTCTTCATGTTTTCTTCTAATGTATAGATGTTTTCTGATTATTGAAATTCGTTTAGCATTTAGATAAACATAATAAAAGAAGGGCATATCTTCAAAGTATATTCCCTCAGGAAACTTTGCATCAATTGATTTTAAAAAGCTTGTTTTGTAGATTTTTTGACATGCACTCACTGAAAAATCAAAGAGCACATCTTTTGTTTCAGCTGCTGTAAACACTCTGTTATCAAAGGTTTCATCAAGATTTTTTAAGTTAAACCAGTCACTTTCATAGTTTTTACAAGTTGATTCATCATAATTGATGATTTGAAACATGGTAATATCACTATCTTTGTTTTTAGCTTCATGGTATGCTGTTTCGCACATATTTTCAACTAGCCAGTCATCAGCATCTAGAAATCCAATATATTCTCCATTTGCATATTTTATTCCAACGTTTCTGCTTGCTCCAAGACCCTTGTTTTTCTGATTTATTGTCTTAATCCTTTTATCATGATAGCTATTTAGAATATCTGATGTACTGTCAGTTGATCCGTCGTTTACAATTATCAGTTCAATATCTTTCAGGCTTTGGTTTAATACGCTTTCAATTGCCTCACTAATATATTTCTCACCATTGTATACACAAAGGATTATGGATATTTTTACCATTTTTCTACTCTTCTATATTAAAATCAATTATATCGTTATTTTCTTCAACTATTTTAGCTATTGATTTTTCAGCGTTGTTTAATTTTTCGTCACAAGTCTTTATTAATTTCATTGCTTTGTCGAACTCTTCTATTGCACTATCAAGAGAAACGTCTCCGTTTTCTAATTTTTCAACGATTTCTTCTAATTGACTTAAACTTTCTTCAAATGTTGCATTTTCCATTTTATCACCTTTACATTACTTTTGTATTTACATTTCCGTCTTTAAATTGTAGTTCTATTATATCATCTTTATCTAGGTCTTCTGCACTTGATATGACTTTATTATCTTTCTTTGATATTGTGTATCCTCTTTTCAAGGTTGTTAGTGGGTTTAAAACCTCTAATTTTTCAACCATTCTAATGTGCTGCTGCCATTTTGGATTTAATATTTTATGTGGATTTTTTAGAATGTGTGATTTCTTCATATGTTCCAATTGGGTTTTTTTAGCCAGTATCACGTTTTCAGAGGTGGTTTCTAATTTTTTCACAAGATTAATCAGTTCCTGTCTTTTTGATTCTTTTAGATTATTGGATAAATAGCTAAATTTTGTATTTAATCTATCTAACTCAGTTCTTTTAGATGTTTGTAGTGTGGTTGATAAATATTTAAAACTTTTCACTAAATTATTTAGCTTGTTTCTTTTATCATCATGTATTTTATTGGAGGAACTTTTAATTTTATAGACGCATGAATCAAAGAGTAATTGTTTCTCTTTGTATAATGTCTGAGGATTTCTAATTGCAGTACTTTTTGTAATGAAATCCAGTCTCTGCCTTCGGCTATCTAATGTTCTGGTTAAACTGTTTTTAAGTCTCACTTTTAAATTTGAATATTTATTGTTTATATCTTTGATGTTCGGAACTGCTAGCTCTGCTGCAGCTGTTGGTGTTGCTGCACGTTTATCTGCAACATAATCTATTATTGTAGTATTTATTTCATGTCCAACACCACTTATTATTGGTGTTTTAGAGTTATAAACAGTTCTAGCTAGATTTTCATCATTAAAGGCCCATAAATCTTCTATACTTCCTCCTCCCCGGCCAATAATTATGGTGTCCAGTCCAAAGTCATCTGCTCGTTTTAGCTGTTTTACTAAATCTTTCGGTGCTTCTTCTCCCTGAACCAAACTGTGAAATAGATAAATGGTACAATATGGCCATCTGCGTTCAATTGTTGTTTTAATGTCCTTTATTGCAGCTCCAGTTTTTGAGGTAATAACTCCAATTTTTTGAGGAACTTTTTTTATTTCTTTTTTATGATCTTCTTTAAACAGGCCTTCTTTTTCAAGTTTTTCAGTTAGTTTCTGTAGTTTTTCAAAAAGCTGGCCCTGACCATCTTCTTTTATTGAGTTTACCTTAAGCTGGTATTCTCCTTTTTCCTTATAGACTTCCACACTACCTTTTACAATTACATTAATCCCATTTTCAGGTTTGATGTTCTTTTTTAAAACTCTCCTAAAAGCAACACAATTTATAACCGATTTTTCATCCTTTAATTTAAAATAAGCATGACCACTTTTGGCATTGTAAAGGTTTGACACCTCTCCCTTTACATAGATGTTTTTAAAAGGTCCTTTTGTAATGTGGTTATGTAACTGGGAGTTTAAATGAGATACTGAGAATGTTTTTTCTTCCAACAATATTCACCTCTGGTTAACATATTGTTTTTAGAAGATAATAAAATTATTTTATTTTGGTAGTAATCGATTAAGATTTATTAACCATTTTATTGAATATAATAAATTGATGTTTGATATTGAGGATTTTTCAAAGACATTGACTTGATGGTTGAGGAGGATTTGACACCTGAAAATCTGCTGGATATCTTAAGGAGATATTCGTCTAACATTTCAGTTTTTGAAGCATCTACTGCAATCAATAACTTTTTAAAAAGAACAGGTCATGTCCAGAAATCATACATGGGCGCTTTAAAGGATATATATGTTAAAAACTTCATATTGAGGATAAATGAAGTTAAGGAGAATAATATCATAAGAAAAAAGATATTGTGGAAGATGAATTTTTAGAACCGATTCAGCTTTTGAAAAATTCGGTTTACCAGGATTACCAGTTAAAGAATAAGGATAAATTTGGATTGATTTACTCAATAATATCACTTTACACCACATACATTCTAGATGAGCCTATTCATCATGTAGGTTCCGAGTTTCCAGGTCATCAGTATGTAAAGGAAGTAGATGGCAAAATCACATGCCCATCAAAAAGAACCATAATGATGATCCAATTTCTGTTTGTAAATTTTGCATTGCAGATGAAGAAGATTAATATTTGAATTCCTGTTCAAATGCAATGTCTGCTCTTTCAAAGGGGAACTTCTCAAAATCCACTGGAACTTCCCTGAAACCTAGTTTCATATGAAGATGAATAGCTGCTTTGCATTTTTTATTTGATACAATAACTATTTTTTCAGCTTTTTTGTCTTTTGCAAAATCAATACAAGCTTTTAGACATGCAGTTCCTGCACTGGTTCCTGTAGACATTCCTTTTGCACAGAATTTGTCTATTTCCCATTCTCCAGTTGGAAGGGGATTTATCATGCAACATGCCAATACTTCATTATTGTTTTCATCATCTATTGCAAAGAATATCTCAGAACAATTTTCAATTGCTTCATCAACATTATTCAGGAGTTTCAAATCCTCTTCTTCCAAAACAAACATCTCAGAAATCCAAAACTTGTTCATTTCAATGAATTCATCTTTAAATGACTTGTCATAAGGTATGATTTTCATATAAATAATTTATTGAGGAAATATTAATAACTATTCTAAAAATACAAAAACAGGTAGCACTACAGGCAGATTTCTAACACTTTATTGATTACTTGAAAATGAAATTACTTTCTAAAAATTAATTAATAGTGTAAGATGTGAAGTTATTTTTAACTGACACTCGAATGAAATAAAAAAACTTTTAATAAAGATGATATTCATAAAAATTAAACAACAGAAGAATAAATCTTAATAAATTAATTTGGATGATATGATGATACCTGGAATGAATGCTAAACAAATGAAAAAAATGGAAAGACAAATGAAAAAAATGGGAATGGATATGAAAGAACTTAAAAATGTTAAAGAAGTTATTATCCGTTTAGAAGATAAAGAATTAGTCATTCCAAATGCAGATGTTAGTATGATGAATGTAATGGGTCAGGAAACTTATCAGGTAAGTGGAAAAGCTCATGAAGTTGAAATAGAGCAAGAACTTATTATCCCAGATGAAGATATTGAAATGGTAGCTAACCAAGCTCGTGTATCTGCTGAAGAGGCTGAAAAAGCATTAATTGAATCTGAAGGAGATTTGGCTGAAGCTATTTTAAAATTATCTCAATAGTTTGATATCATGCTTACAATTGCACATATTTCAGATTTGCATGTGAGCGATTCTGATTTTAAAAAAGATGTGTTTTTAACTGCTGTTGATGAAATCAATGCTTTAAATCCTGATTTTATAATTTTAACTGGAGATCTTACAAATAAAGGATATTACAATGAATTTGAAAAAGTAATTGAATATTTGGAGTTATTTGATGCTCCATTGTTTGCCATTCCTGGAAACCATGATTACAGGAATTTAGGTGGGGAAACATTTGACGAGTTAGTTGGTGAAGGTAGCTGGAAATTATCTAAAGAAGATGAATTGCTCGTTATAGGTCTTAATACGGCTCTTTCAGATATAAATGAAGGGGCTGTTGGAAAACCACAAAGATTATGGCTTGACAATCAACTTGATGAGGCTGTAATTAATGATATGTTCAGTATTGTTGCAATGCATCACCATATTCTTCCAATTCCTAAGACAGGTAGGGAGAGAAATATTTTATTAGATGCAGGTGATGTTCTTAAAATTTTAATTGATCATGAAGTGGACATGGTTTTAGTAGGCCATAAACATGTCCATAATGTCTGGAAAATGAATAACACTTTAATAATTAATGCAGGTTCTCTTTCTTCTAAAAAGCTTCGTGGAAAAGAAGGTAATTCATATAATATCTACAATATTGATGATGATTCTATTGAGGTTATTTTAAAAAAAATTGATGAAGAACCAATTTTACTTGGAAAATATCCTAAAAATGTCTATTAATTATTCATTATTAAAAATGAATTGTTCTTACTCTTTTTTTAATCATTTTTTTTAATAAGTCTCAATAGTTTGATGTTTAATAACTAATAAACTTAAATATTAGGTTATGTATACATAATATTATTATTTATTCTTTAGGTGGTTTTTTAAAATGAAAGTGGTTATAGATGCTTCTAATGTAGCTCATTATGGTAAAAACAATATCCATAAACCTCTAATTTCAAATATCTTCGCTGCTGTAAAAGCATTAGAGGAAAGTGGTGACGAATTTGTAATCATTGCAGATGCATCTCTTCGTCATAAAATAGATGATAAAGATACATTTGAAAGATTGTTAGAAAGTGATAACGTTGACGAGGTTCCTGCTGGAAATGATGCTGATCATTTTATTTTAGAAATGGCTACTAAAGAAAATGCTAAAATCTTGTCTAATGATAAATTCAGAAACTATGCTGATGAATTTAGAAATATTAAGACTATGGTTATTCCATTTACCATTGAAAATAACAGATTAACATTGGGAAAATCTGGAAAACCTAAAAAAGATAGAAACATATTACAGCATATTGCTGATGACATTATTAAAAAGTTAACCTTTAAAAGATGGGAAGTTTACACTGGTAAGGAAGGAATTGAAATCTCTCCTTTAAACATAGCTAAGCAAGCTATTGTTCGTATTGATAATGAAGGGGACTTTGGAAGTAAGCTTGAGAACGTATTTGCAAAAATCCCATTTTTTAACAAGATTGTAGATATGGTTGATGATGTTGAAGTAGCTGCTCCTTATGTTATTTTTGTTTTGGTTCATCCAAGAGACTATAAAATGGTTGTTAAGAATGCAGGAAGCATTTCTGTTACAATCGCTGATAGGTTACATCTTGAAAAGAAACCATTAATACTTGTTCGTAATGACATTTTCACCAAACCTAAAACTTTTGAATTGAATATCATGTTAGCTGATGAAGTTACTGAAAATGCTCCATATAATGTAGTTATCAGGGTATGTGCTCAAGATGAAGTCTTCATTAAGAAAAACTCCAGAAATATTGCAAGTACCATTGCAGCTAGAATAGGGTCTTTCAAATTCCCATTTGTTTCTGTAAAACCTGACATGATGTTAGCTAATCCTGGTGAATTTGAAGTGGAATTGGAGAAAGGAGGAAACTTTGATGACTAATAGCTTAAATAAATTATTGATTAAGCTATACACTCATCTTACACCCATTAGCGTGGGTACTAAATTTTTTCCAACAAACGAAATGGAAACTGAATACGTAGAACTTTTTAATTTTACTCAAACAATATTGCTTGAAATTGATAAAGCGGAAATTACATCAGACAGTATTTTAAATAATCTCAAGAGGGATGTTGGTCCTGAAAACATGCCTGAAGATTTTAGTTTTTATGAAATCAAACCTGCTGAAAATAAAATTGAAGAATATGCTTTGGTAAGTAATATTATAATGGGCAGTGACCGTTATTTTTATGTTATGCTTCAACGCCCAAGCAGATTAATCAATGTATTTAGGGGAATGATTTTCAATGAAGGTGGAGAGATTATTGAGTTGGACTCTACTGAGATAGTTGCTAAAATGCCAAGTAAAAATGATGCAATCAGACTTGGAATAAAAATGATTGGAATGGGTCTTGATGAAGGGATTTCAATAGTATCTGCTGTTGGAATGACTGGGGCGGCAGCTATTGAAAGATCTCTTGAATACACTGATGAGGTAGGAAACTTTCCAGGAATAGCTTTTACAAAGCTTGGTGGAGAATATGCATTAGTATTTGAAAAACCTTTTAAGTTCTCTAAAGGCAAATCAGAAGATTTTGATAACTACATTTTCATCGATTTAATCGATTCAACAAAATTCATATCTAAAAACGGAAGAGATCAGCTTGTCGAATTAATGACAAGGATAAGAAACTATATTGTTTCGGAGTGTGGGGCTGAAATTGAAGGTTATCGTGAAGGGGGAGACGATTTTATTGCACGTTTTCCATCAAAAGATCTAGCTATTAGGGCGGGTCTTGATGCTGCATGGTTTGCAGCTACTAACGGCGCTAAAATAAGGGCAGGAATTGGAAGAAGTAGAAGGGAAGCAGGACAACGGGCACAGCTAGTTGATAATTTTGATACAATGTCTCCATTGTCATTAGTTATTTTTGAGTTGGCTAATGGATTATACGCATACAATGTTCCAACAGATTTCTTTAGAACATTGTTAAATCTAATTGATAATAAAAAAGGAAAACTTATTGGAGTATTTATATTCGTATTTATTTTAACCTTCTTGTTATCCATATTTGGTTTTGGAGTTTATAGTTTCATAGCTATTATTTTGGCTTTAATATATGCGTTTACATTATGATTTGAGTAAATTATATAAGTTATCAGCAAAATAAAATTATATAAAAAAAGAAAGGTAGTTTGATTACATGGCAAACGATGGTAAATTAGTTTTTATAATGATCATTGCTCTTGTAGCATTTGGTATAGGTGCCGTTATGGGTATTACAATCGGTATGGACAATATCGATAATGCAGATAATGCTACTGGAATAGCTCATGTTGAAAATGTTACAGATCAGATGTCTAATAATTTAACAGATAATGAAAGCTCAATTTACAATTCAGATATTGATCATGTGGATTATAATAACAATGAAACATTTTATTAATTTATTCTTTTTTTAAATTTCTTATTTTTTTGGTGATAGTAATGAAAAATTTAGATTATATATGCGATATTTCTGGAGGATTGTCCTGTATAACTAATTTGGAAGTAGCTGGAAGTAAGGAAGGAAAATACGGTGTTGCTATTATTGTAAGTAAAGACAGTCAGGCGGCAGGAGTATTTACTTCAAATAAGGTTGTAGCTGCTCCAGTTAAATATACAAAAAACATGATTAAAAACGGTATTGTTTCAGCAATATTTGTCAACAGTGGAAATGCCAACTGTTTTACAGGTAAAAAGGGTATGGATGACTGTAAGAAACTTGTAGATTTAGTCTCAAAAGATTTAAAAATCCCTGCTGATGAGATAGCTATTGCATCTACAGGTGTTATTGGTCGTGAAATGCCAATGGACATTATTGAAAAAGTAGCTTATGAATCATTATCAAAACTTGCTGATACTCCAGAAGCTTCCTTAGAAGCAGCTAAAGCTATCATGACAACTGATACAGTTCCTAAAGAGTTTGCAGTTGAAATTACATTAGAGAATAATGAAACCGTAAAAATTGGAGGAATTACAAAAGGGGTTGGAATGATTGCTCCAAATATGGGAACTATGCTTTGTTTTTTAGCAACTGATGCAGTAATAGATGCTAAATATCTTAAAAAGGCACTTAAAAAAGCTACTGATGATAGTTTTAACATGATTGTTGTTGATGGTGATGAAAGTACAAACGATACCAGTTTATTATTGGCTAATGGAGAATCTGGTGTGGAGGTTGTAGAAAATGGCAAAATCAACAAAAGATTCCAGGAAGGACTGGATTATATCTGTAAAGTACTGGCTAAAAAACAGGTTAAAGATGGTGAAGGTGCATCTAAGTTTATAGAAGCTAATGTTACTGGAGCAAAATCTATTGAAGATGCAAAAAAAGCAGCAAAATCAATCATCTCATCTTCCTTATTTAAATCAGCAGTATTTGGTGGTGATCCTAACTGGGGAAGAATTGTTGCAGCAGTAGGATATTCCGGTTGTAATATGGATGAAGATCAAATCTCAATTGGATTAGCTAATGATGAGAAATCAGTTTTCATGGTTAAAAATGGAGATATTTTAGCTTTGGATAATACCTTAGAGATTAAAGAAGCTGAAGAGATCATGAAAGGTAAAAAGGTTATTGTTAATGTGGATCTTAATTTAGGAGATTATTCTGCAACAGCATGGGGTTGTGATTTGACCTATGATTATATTAAAATAAATGCGGATTATCGTTCTTAAAAAAGTCACGGTTCCAATTCCCCTTCATATCGAACGTAACGTTATCGGCCACCGAATAAGGGTATTCAAACACGTGCGGATACTCCCGCATATCAGCAAATTTCTCCAGTTTTCCTTTTCCCATGAAAATTAGTCTATCATTAATTTGTTTCCACA
>OGWU01001339.1_pt1 | contig 14301 bp, 15 predicted proteins | sample 1576071 | NCBI WGS metagenome assembly OGWU01 (sample SAMEA3541582, study PRJEB24748) | human gut metagenome | biome: human gut; feature: human-associated habitat; material: faeces | place: China | collected 2012
GAAGGAAAAACTGTGCTTCTTTTAGAGAATCCAGCGCATTTGCTGCACGCAGATAATGGTATGCTCCCACATGCAGACCAGCCTTGATCGCCTGCTCATAGTTTTTATCAAATGCGGGGTAGTATTAGCTATGTCCTTCGGTTGCTTTGAGCATAACGCCCCAAATCCCGTCTTTTTTTACGCGGGAAAAATCAATATCGCCCTGATGGGCGGATAGATCCAGTACACGAAAATTCATCTGTTCCTGCCTCCTTTACTGGATTGCGTTGGCTTTTCAGTTTTAGCCAAATGCTCTCCGTTTCATTCTATGCAGAAGAACGGATTTTCGATCTCTCTCTATCTTTCCTTTTAATCTGTAATAACTTTCTTGTTTTCTAGCATTATGTCAAAATTAATGCAACATTTGTTCTGTAAAGCTTATATCCTTTACAGATAATTCAACCCATGCGCTCCGATATCCGCAGGCAATTGCGTTTCGTTTGGAGATAAGATTGGACCATGCAGTACAGTAAAACGGGATTTTTCCCTTTGCAAACACCTCTCGAGTCAACGCAGAGGTCACACCCTCCTCATAGAAGCGGTCAAGGGCCGAGTCCCAGATGCCGGTAATGCCGCCCTCGTTGGGGTGCAGACGGATGGAAAAACGGTCCGGTGAGTCCATGTGCGCCGCCTGCGCTTCCTGCGCCGCGATCTGCGCCACATCCGCCATGACCTGCCGGACGAAGGGGCTGTTGCGATTAGCCTCCGCATCCACAACCTGCCCATTTACAATACCGCGTTCAGCAAGCGCTTCCCGGATGGCGATGGGGTCAATGTTGTCAAAGTTGTCCTGTTCCTGCTCGGTGTAGAAGCTATCGGATTGAATGAGTTGGGCGATACGCCGCTGCACCTTCGCCCAAGACAAAACAACCGGCTCGGAATTGCCCACGGAGATTTGCAGCGGCTTGGAGCTGTCGCCTACGCCGTATTCCGCTGCCAGCCATGCGGCGGTATCCCTGTCGCGGGCATGATCTTTCATATAGCGGACAACTGCGTGCTTGCTTTCAATCCTGCCGTTCCACTGCTGCAAGGCCGCGTCAATGTCCGCCTGCGTGACCTTGTAGGGCGAGGGCGTAACCGTCGTTGCCAGCGTGGGGTAAAGTTCGTCCAAAAGCTCCTGATGCAGCCGGTTGTGGAACGCGGGCATATCGAAATAGAGCCGTGTGAGCTGCAAATCCTCAGACTCCATGACGATGCGCCGGATGGCCGCCGCGCCCTCCAGATAGGCGTTTTGACGGTCGGAATTGCGGCAGGCGTTGAGGAAAGCGTCGTCCGCGACAAGCGTGTTGCCCACGGTCAGCTTATACTGTTCAAACAGCTCGGCCACGGTCGGCTGCGGCTGAACTGCGGCGGGGTCGCGGAACACCCTTGTCCCATCCGCGCCGAACTCTGCTTCATAAGCATTGATAGCGGCTTCGGCCTCATGGTCGATAGAGCGCAGCGTGTAAATGTGGCGCTCAGCTCTAAAGTCTGGCGCTTCGGCAATCGTCACATCATACTTATCGCGCAATTTCTCTACATACATCTCTAAATTGTGCGACGGTACGCCGCACATCTCCACACGGCCAGCACCGGGGATCGCTCTTGTGGTAAGGTTGAGATCAAGCAGCTCCGCTGCCTGTTTTGCGTCCTCGCCGTACATCTCGAAGAAATCGCCCACCTGAAACAGCACGAGGTCGTCCGGGTGGGCTTCCTTGATGGAATTGTAGTCAATCTGTGCCTGTGTTGGCAGTTCACGCTCCGCTTCCTTTTCCCGCTGAAGCTGGGCATAGCGCTCCTTTTCCCTTGGGGAGAGGAAGCGGTCCTTCTGAATGAGGCTGTCAATCCTTGCTGCCACCTTCGTCCAGCTTAGCTCCACATTGGCGCAGCCTGCTTTTTTCAGGACAATGCCGCGGCTGTCGTGGCTTTCATCACTATGGGATGCACCGGAAACGGCATGGGAGCGCCCGCCTATGCCGTACTCATCTTTGAGGAAAGCTGCCTTTTCCTTGCCGGTGTGGTCGGCGGTGAAGTATTCGTAGATTCTACCCTTGCCGCCCTCCACGCCGCTGCCGCGATCCAGCGCGTGGTCGATCTCGTCCTCCGTGATGAAGCGTGCCAGCTCCGGCACTGCGGTCATTTCGGAGGAATACGCCCTGCGGGGCAAGGACAGGTCCCGCAGGCTCTGCCAAATCTGATCGAGCTTGTGATAGTGGAATCGCAGCAGACTTCTGTCCTGCTCATGGGCGGCGTAAAACTGCGCGAACTCGCCGGAGAGCGTGTCGCGGAAATCTGTGTTTGTCAGTTGCTCTGCCAGCCGCGCCGTTTCATCAGGGAATCCGCCGCCCCGCAGCGTATCCATACAGGAGAGATAGCCCTGTTCCCGCGCCTCGTCGCTGAGATCGTGTTTCAGATACCAGAGGGCTTGGGCAAGCTGCATCCGCTCATGCTGCCCTGCTTCGGCAAGCTCCACATTGGAGGCGTATGCGCCGCTGTCCATAAGCTCAGAAATGCGCACGGCGGCGTCCTGCCATGCGATTACCTGCGCGCTGCGCACATACTCCGCGCTTCTGCCGGGAGCGATGTGGATGCCGTCTACGGCGTACCACGCGGAAAGCTCGCCCTCCGGCGTTTTGAAGCCGTTGCCGCCGTGGAAGGTGTTTTGTAGCAGCGCGGCAATGTCCTCCGTGGACTTCTGCTTCTGGAACGCGGCGGCAATGACCATGCGGGTATCGTCCTCGTTGCCGCCCAGCCGCAGCACATGGTCAAGCTGCGCCTGAGAAACGGAAAAAGCGAAGGGCATCTGTGCGCTCTCCGCTTCTTCTATGGCTGTAATCTGTTCCGCTTCGGTGGGGAAAAAGGAAAGCTGACCGCCCCGCGTGGGGTGTTCTGTTATGCGTAGATCAGCTCCGCGAGAATCACTTCCTCCGCCTGCGCCTTGCAGGTGTTCATCAGGCCCACCCATTTCATGGGATCGCTGGCTTTCAGCGCTTCCGTCGCTCCGGCCTCCGCCGCCAGCTCCGGCATCATCTGCTCTAAGCAGCTCTGCGCTGCCTGCTCGATCTCCAGCAGGTGCGGGAACAGGGTTTCCTCCAGAATCATCTGGTTCCAGAGGATGGGCCGATGCTCCTTCAGGTACTTCTGGCGCATCCGCCCGTACTTGCCGAGGGGCTGCTCCGGCACTTCGATCTTCAGGTCGGGAATCAGGTAATCTCCGTTCATCGTGTAAGTCAGGTTGTTCTCCATGCTCTGCCGTCCTTTCCGCGCTGTGTTCGCGCTCATAATTTCGTATGGTGACTTCGATCTGCCGCAAAACCTGTTCATTGATCTCGCTGACCGCCGTGCCGAGGGCTGCCACCGTGCGCGGGGTGTTGAAATCAAAGATGCTGAAAAAATCCTCGTGTTCAAAGTGATCCTCCGGCTGCATCCCGCAGCGGGACATGAGGGAGTAGGTGATACTGACCGCCGCGGCGTTTTTGAACGCCACCTCGATGTTGTAATCATCATACTCCTCCAGATAGGAATCCGCAACGATGCCGAGGATGTCGCGGGAATGGTCGCGCCAGTATTCCGCAGCAAGCTGGGAAGCAACGCTCTCGAACTGCTCCGCAAGGCCGTTTTTGCCGGAAACGCCGTAATTACGCTCCAGCATGGCGCTCACGCTGTCCGTATGCGCGTCTTTCAGCTCCCACAAGTTGACGCGGCGGGCGTTTTCCTTGCCGCCGGTGTCGGAAACGTCAAAGACGTATTTGAGCCGCGGCTTGTAGCCGGTAGCGTCGATGAGGGCGATGCCCGTGCTGCCGCGCCGGACATAGCGCCCCATCTTCTCGTTCCAGAAGTCGTACTCCGCGCAGGCGGTGGCCTCCGGGCGCTGCATATAGATCATGATCTGCTCGTTGTAGGGGTATTTATACAGCCTTGCGGCGGTGGTCAGGAACGCCGTCCACGCCAGATGGCTGCCGGTGATCTGCCGCGCGGTGCGCTCCGCCTGCTCCGCATAGAATTGCATTTTGTTCACTATTTTCACTTCCTTTTGAAAGCAAAAGGTGCAACCATTTCTGGTTGCACCTGTGCAAGTATTGAATTTTTATGTGTTTGAAGTGTAAAAATCAAGGTACTGATGCTGTGTTTCACAATATTTGATGTAGCTTATCAGCATGGTCAGGCATTCAATTCTGTCCATTCTGACATCGGTGGGATGGGCAAGTTCATTTCTGGTCAACCTAAGAAATGTTGCATAGACTGTCTTTGCAGGAACATCAAGTTGTGGGGATAACGATTTGAGTGCTGGATACTTGCAATTGCCTGATCCATCCGTTTGCTTCAGGACTTCTTTTAGAATTTTATCGTATTCAGCATATTTCCTTGATATTTGTGTTAATCCTGACAAAGCTGTTGAAAACTGCGTAGATAGCGCCTGCTCATTCTTGGCAAGAAATGCGTCCATAGCGTCAATGAGCTTACCAGCCAGATATTCACCAGCTAACCCCAGCATAATGATTGAGGCTTCCAATGCGCCAGCGTTAAAGCAACGGAGACTTTGCGCAACGTAGAATTTTTCCCATTCGTCTACGGAAACAATAGCTGATAGTCTCCGCAAATAACCGTCTGGATCATAGGGGAGGACATCTTTATATTTCAAACATTCAAGTCCGTATTTTGTCACATGAAAGTACGGCCAATCATCGCCATAGTTTCGGGTTGCTCCGGGTGATAGCACATTTTGGAACATCAACTGGTGAACTTCTTCTGTAAACAGATTTAATTCATCATCATCAAAATTCGTATTACGTTTGTAATAGCGCATCCCACCGGGAACTCCCCACGCAGTGGCAGAAAATTCTACTTCCTTATCTATAATATTGTGCTTAACTGCAAGGTATTCTACGATGGCTCTTAAATCAGATACGCACCCTTTGTATCCGTACATTTTGAATGTCATTCCATACGGAGTATTTGCTTTATCTTCCTCGGCCAATGCCTCAAGTATAAGATTGCGCATTTCGAGGCTGCTCATTGCTTGCCCATCTTTTGGCACAACAATCCCTCCTTTAGAATTAACGGTAGGAATATCATACCACAACGGCGAAAAGTCATCAATTACTATAAAAGGTTCAGAAATCAGGGAACAGGTCAAAGGCGGCATACTCCGCGTCGGTAATGCCGCGCAGCTTTGCGAGGGCGCTGTCCGTCAGCTCCCGCAGCTCGGCCTCCTCCGCGTCCAGATACCCCCGCATTTCTGTGAGGGCTGCGATCAGGCCCTCGCGGGTGCCTGCCGCGTTGTAGATGCTCATGAGGCTGACTTCATCGTGGGTGAAATGCTTGTCGTTCATATCAAAGCTCTCTTTCTGCGCTCCGTTTGGGCGCTGTTTTGTTTTTCGACTGCTCCGGCGTCCTTTCCCTGAGCTTTTCCAGCACGGAGGGCTTCTTCTGTTCACGGTGGGAGGCCGCAGCCAGCTCCGTCAGGGAGATGGAAAAGCCCGCCTTGACCTGCGCTTCCAGATCGGCCACGGTGGGCTGTTTGGGACCGTTGTTGATGATGCCGTCGATCATGCCATAGTCGTCCTCCAGCAGCATCTCCACATTTTTGAGATAATTCTCCGGCTTCAGGAAGTTTGGCAGCTCCCGGAAGCCGATGCTGTCAACGTAATGACAGGATACTACGCCGTTTTGCTTCAAGGCAACGATGTCGCTGACCGACAGGCTGTGTCCCTTGAAATCCGCAGGATGATCCACGTTGAACCGCTGATAAATCATATCCAGATTGGTTCTGGCATTCCCATAATCCATAAACCCGCCGGTGTAGATCGCGTCGTAGCCGCCGCGCTCCGGCGTGACGCCCTTGCTTTGCAAGTAGTCATAGTTCATGAAGCGGTAAGCGTCCAATTCACCGCCGCGCCGGATCTGATAGATGAGGAAAGCGTCCTGCGGGTTTTCCAGAAACAGCTTCTCCGTGTCCGCCTGTTCGCTCAGCGTCACAACGCCGCGCACCGCGTCCCATTCCTCGCGCTCCACGCCGAACACGCCGGTGTGGAAGAAAATGTCCTCGGCGTCCAGCGCCATGGCCTCGGTGTTGTCGCCGTAGAGCAAAAATACGGGAACGTCCTGCATGAACAGCTCCATGGCGCGCTCCTTGGTCAGCGGCAGCATGGCATTGCCGTCCGTGTAGCCGTACTGATACATTTCCAAAAAGCCGATGCTGGTATCCGGCATGGGATAGCCCTGCTCCAGCTCCGGCAGCGGCGGCAGCTCATTTGCTTCCTGCAAAGCCTGAATCATTTCGGAATCGACAAGGGAGAGCGGCGCGGCGTTCCCAATCTCATGGAGCTTGCATACCTCCAGCGCCGCCGCGGAAAGGGTCATATCCGGTGCGTCAAGCTGCCCGCCATCCAGCGCTTTCTTTGTTCCCGCGTCATAGATGGTGTAGTCGATGCCCTCCTCCGTGCGCTGCACATGGACGTATTTGCTGTCGTCTGCCAGATACAGCTTTTCCGTTTCAACCTCCGGCTGCGGTTCCTCCTTTGCCCGCCATTCTTGACGGAACAGGCCGTTGAAGCGTTCAAGCAGCCCATGAGAGCCGTCGTCGATGCCGATCTCGTCTGCCAGCTTGACGAAATCCTCCAGCTCCTTCCGCAGTTCCGTGTCCTCACCGGCAAGCAGCCTGTCCGCCACCGCCTCCGCTGTGGGTTTGTCCGCGCTGTCGGGAACATTCAGACCCCGGCGCAGGAACGCCGCGTAGTCGGCGGCAAAGGCCAGCGCGTCAGTGCGGGAGGGAGGGATGGTGACAAGCTCATATTCCGTGTCCTTGGGAAGCTCCACACCGCGCTCCTGACAGACCTCCGCAAAATGCTTCTCCACGTCGGTGATGATGCCGTTTGCGGTCTTGCTGATGGTGTCCAGACTGGCACGGAACTCCGGCAGCTCGGCGTTTTTCGACCACGTTGCCACATACCCGAAGCTGTTCGCGCCGGTTTCAATGCCAAAGTAGGCGCAGACCATGAAGGAGATGCTTTCGGCCTCCACTTCTTCTGTATTGCGGCTCTTATGCCTGCGCTCCTCTGGCTGCTGCAAGCCGTAATTGTGGAGCTTGGCGTGGGCGATCTCATGGACGGCGGCGGATACCGTCTGCACCTCGCTCATGCCCTCCCGCAGCATGATGCTCTGGGATTTGGGACTGAAATAGCCGTCCATCTCTGCGGACAGCGGCTTGAACTCCACCGGTACGGGAGCGGAGCGGCGCAGTGCCTCCATGAACGCCTCATAATTCTCCACGCTGCCGGTCAGGTTGGCGACGGGACTGGCCACGCGCTCCGGCAGGGGCTTTCCGTCCGTCTGGGCGTAGTCGAACACCTTGACCGGGCGGAACATGGGGATTTCAATTTCCTTTTCCTCGGTGACGATTTTGCCGTCCGCGTCCAGAATGGGCAGCTTGGTGTCCGGGTCGAGCTTTTCCTGCTCGATTTTCTTCTTATACGGCGTGGGCGCGATGATGGTGATGCCCTTCTCGCCCCGCAGCACATGGCGGGAGAACTTGTCCCGCCAGCGGTTGTAGCCCGCCACAAAGGTGGCGTCCGGGCGCTGCAAGTGGATGAGCGCCTGATTGTTGAGGGAATAGTTATGAAACCGGCTCATGGTGCGCAGGTAATTGCGGTACTTTTCCATATCGCCGGATTCAAAGATGTCGCGGATACCCGCCTCGATGCGGTCGGTGATCTCCTTGAGCTGTTCTCTGTTTTTACCGGGCTTCTCTGGCATTTTTGCCTCCTTTCATCAGGTCGATACGCAGGAGCTGAATCCCCCGCGAAAGATATTCCCGTAAATCCGTTTTTCCGCAGAGATAGCGGATGTCGCCTGCCTTGTCCTGCTCACGCAGCGTCCACAGGTCCGCCGCCCACCGGACAAAAACCGCGTCCGGCGCGTTGATGGGCTTTTTGCGGCGAAGATAGAGGCTGTGCCGCCCCAGCACCATGATCGTGCAGACGGTATTGACCACATCGAGAGAACATTCGTTGAGAACGGCGATCCTCCGTTCATACGAGGTCGCGCCCAACAGCTCGCGCAGCGCAGGCTTGGTATTTTCAATCAATGCCGGATAATCCGCTCTTGTCGGATACGGAGATTTTCGTGTCATAGGCACTTCCTTTCATTTCATGGGCTGTTTACCCCTAAAATGGCAGCGCCCGCGCAGGGGTAGGCTTTCCTGTGCGGGCGCTCGGTTCTTATTCGTTTTCGGAGTATATACTCCTTGCGGGCGGCGTATATCCGGCGTTTTTGGCGCGTTCGCTGGCGGCCCTGCGCCGCTCGTCGCTGAACGGCTCCCGGACGCTGACGCAGCTTTTCGGCACGGCGTAGCTGACCGCTCCGGCATGGACGGCCTTATCCGGGTACACCTTGTCCGGGTATTTCTCCGCAAGGCGCTTGAGCTTGCGCTTCAGCTTGGGGTCGTGGGTGTAGATGCTGGCGGTGGATTCTTCCTCGTTGTAGAGGATGATACTTTCCTGCTCCAGCTTGGAGAGCTTCATGTCCTCGCCCCCTTGTCAAATTCCAAACGGAAGCGGACGCTCTCGCCGGTATCCTCCAGCACGGCGGTAGCATCGTAGGTGCCGCCGGTCTTTTCGGAATATAGGCCGGTGAGCTTCACACGCCCCTCTGCCAGCAGTGCGGCGGCTACCTTTTTTGTCAGAGCGGTGCGCTTGGCGGCAAAGAACTTGTTGTCCCGCCACAGCCCGAAGCGGCAGTCGTTTTTCTCGCAGAAGAAGCCCTTTTTGCTCTCGGTGACCTCGCCGCCGCAGCGGGGGCATTTGCCGATGATCTCCCGGCCGGAGGGGAACAGCACCTCCGCGCCGGAGATGACCTTGTAGGTTTTTACCAGCTCCGTGAGCATATCCGCAATGCCGGTCATGAACTCGTCCGGGGACAGCTCGCCGCGCTCCACCTGCTGCAAGCGGTATTCCCATTCGGCGGTGAGAAGCGGGGACTGGAGCTGCTCCGGCAGCACGGTGATGAGGGAAACGCCGGTATGGGCAGGCACAAGGCTGACGGCCTTCTTCGCCCTTTTGCGCTCCACAAAGCCCGTGGCTACCAGCTTTTCGATGATGGCGGCGCGGGTGGCGGGTGTTCCCAGCCCCTTTCGTTCCGCTTCTTCCGGCATAACTTCCTTTCCGGCAGTCTCCATGGCGGAAAGCAGCGTATCCTCTGATACATTTTGTCAAGGTGGTTTTAAGAAATTTTCCCGCAATCGTTCATAATGAGCCGCTTGATTTTATCGCTCATAGTTTCCTTGCTGGTGGTGCTGAAGTGGATTTTCACCCGATAGGTCGTGTTTCCGATTTTCTTCACAATATCGGGTTGCTCTGCTTCCTTTACGGTCAGAGGGGAAGCGTTTGCGGGGGTGCTGGTTTTATTGCTCATAGGCTATCCTTTCCATGAAAAAAGCCCTTATGCTGCGGCGCACAAGGGCTTGTAGTCATTCTTCTAAAACTCTGAAAGCGCGAAAGTGCAAAGCGCAAAGGGTCTGCACTTTGCATTTTCAGCTTGCGGGTTCGGGTGGCTGCTTCTTCTTGATGAAGTTGTACCATTGACCGCCGACACGCCTTGCGCCTAAAATGCCGCCCATGTTGCGCTTGGCGTTCTGTACCGTCCTTTCGGATATTCCGGCTTCGGCTGCGGCTTTCTCTATATCCTCGCTGGCAATCTCTTTTCCGTCTGCCAGTAGGTCAAGTATCATTTTCTCCGCCTGTTCGGTCTTGGTAGCGGTGTTGCCGCCCGCGCCGGACAGCAGTTCGTCGGCGGTGATGTCGTATTCGCCTATCCACGAAAAGCCCGTTTTCGGGTCAAGGCAAAAGGCAACGGGCTTGCCCTCCGGCGCAAGGGAAGATTTGTCATGGACGATAACGCGCACATTCGGTTCTCGCTTCACGCGCCCGATCAGCAGGACGCTCCTTGCTGCGGCGCGGAAGTCGATAGAACCTAAGCCCCGGTATGCGCTCTGCCCTCCGGCAGCTTTGTTGAGATGTCCGATAAGGATAACGGCGCACCCGGTACGCTCGGCAACATCGGCAAGGCGGCGGAACATGGGGCGCACTTCGTTTGCCCGGTTCATGTCGGTTTTTTCGCCCATGTACGCCTGTATGGGGTCAAGGATAATCAGACGCGCCCCGTTCTGCGTGATTGCCTTTTCTATGCGCTCATCGGACAGAGTAAGCTCCCGCTTGGCTTCATCAATCACAAGCACCCGGTCAAGGTCTGCGGCGGCTTCTATCAAGCGTGGCTTGACGGTATCGCCCAGCCCGTCCTCGGCGGTCTGGTAAATTACTTGGAATGGCGGCAAGGGCTTCATTCCCGGCAGCGTTCCCCCGGTGGTGCAGGCGGCGGCAAGGCGTAGGGCAAAAGTGGTCTTGCCCTCGCCGGGATTGCCCTGCACAATGGTTACTTTCCCAAAGGGAATATACGGCTCCCATAGCCATTCAACGGTCTGTGTGTCAACCTCGCTCATGCGGATAATCTCAACGGTTTCTTCCTGCGGCGGCTCTTTCAAGCCGTAGATTGCTTCCCGCAAATACTTCCCGTCTGTGATTTCTGCCCGGTGCTGCAATACCTCGTTCCAGTCCTTGAAAAGAGGGATAAGCCGATGGACGGTCAAGCCCTCCGGCACAAGCTCTGCAAGGCGGCTGCAAGCATCGTTTCCGGCGTTGTCGTTGTCAAGGCAGAGGTAAACGGTCTTGATGTTCGGACGGTCAGAGAGAAAGCGGAGCAGGGCTTTTTCGCCCACGCCGCCCAATGACAGATAGCTTTGCTTTTGCCAGTCCTTTTTGAACAGGCAGAGGAAAGATAAGAGGTCTATCGGGGCTTCAAAGACAAACAATCTTTCGCCCTCGCCACGGTAGCAGAAGTTAAAGGCTTTGTCGCTGCCTTTCACATCAAGCCGGAAGCTCCCGGCTGTACCGCGTTGGTGGGCGTAGCGTGGTACTCCGTCCTCGTCCCGTCCTACGAATACGGCGTTATGGTGGGCGGCTTCCTCGTAAATATCCCCGGTGGAAAAGAAAAAGCCCGACACATCTTCATCAATGCGGCGGGCTTCGGTAAGGTAGCTTTTCACTTGTCCGGCGGTATCGCTGCGGGGCGGCAGCCGGAAGTCAGAAATGGGCGCGGGGCTTGGTCTGTCCGGCGGCGGTGCTGCGCCTTTTTCTCCTGTCAGCAGTTCAACGGCTTCGGTAAAGCTCTTGCCGAAAAACTCCATGACAAAATCAACAGGTGCGCCGCCCTTGCTCTGGCTGTGCCTGTACCATTGCCTGCTCTCTCATCGGCATCGTGCCGATAGAATTATATAAATTCTGCATCAGCCTGCAAAACACCTTTTCGCACGACTTGGTCGGGATCGCCTCCGGCGGGATCAACGAAAGTCATGCCGATGCAGGGCTTGTAGCCCTCGCCGGAATGTTCTCGTCGGCGGTCTCGGCAACCTACGGCCTTTTGAATCTGCTGTGCATGATCGCCTTTGCTTACTGCGTGATCAAGATGTTTTTCGCCAATATCAAGCGCGGCGGCATCCTGCTCATTCAAATAGCGGTCAGCTCACTGTATATGTTCAGCGTTCCGCGGGGATATACCGACGGATTCAATCAATGGTGCAAGCAGGTCATTGCGATCTGCCTTACCGCATTTATGCAAACAACGCTGCTGTTCCTTGGACTGATGACATTCCCGAACAATATGCTCTTGGGGCTTGGCATTATGCTGGCTGCCAATGAAGTGCCGAGGATTGCGCAGCAGTTCGGTTTGGATTCAAGTGTGAGAGTCAACATGATGAGCGTGGTTCACGCCACTACAACGGCGGTCAACCTGACCCGCAGTGTGGCGAAGGCCGCAGGCAAATAACGGAGGTGTCTATGGAATATTACAAGGAAGCAAACAGATTTTTGCGGAAATACGGTTCAGATGCGTTTAAAGTTATCGCTGCATATGAGGATGCAGCGGACATTTCGCAGACGGAACGGTATGCCGATTGGTACGGCGATTACGGTGTTTTTGAGCCGTCTGACAACGCAGAAATAACCTATGACAAGCTGCTTGCAAGAGACAACGTCGGGCTTAAATATCTCGGCATTATCAAAGAGCAAACGACTGCGGTATGCAAGGAATTTCTGTCCGAGCAGTTGGCAGAGCATATCCGAGTGGAGCTTGACCGGCACGATTCTGATGCCGAATACCGTCCGGCCTCGATACTGACAAAAATGAAAACCTTTGAACTTACAAGAGCAATGCTTGAAGTTGACGCAGATATGGAGGTGGACTGCGATATCGGGCAGGAGATCACAGCCTATATCGAAACATGGTTCGATGCGGACAAAAAGTTTGGAATCGACACCGCCTAGGAGGACGGCACTTGGCTGAATATGTATGCCAAATACGATCCCTTTGCCGACACCCTGCGTATTGAATGCGAGATCAGCCGTGATAACGGCTCCTCGTACTTCGACTATGAGCCGACGAGCGCAGAATCGCAGCTCATCAAGGACATGATCGCAGAAAAGCTCATGCAGACACACGGTCAGACGCCGCAGGAGTTTTGCGAGGATGTCGGTGATATTACGATGGGAGGAATGACTGAGTGACGCAATATATCTATCCGCAAAACCTCAAGGCCACGGCCAACCTGTGGCTGTGGGGGCTAAGAGATTTTGTTATCCTTGCCGTAACCGCACTGCTGTCGGTGCTGGCGTTGGTGCAGCTCCGCATATTTCTTCCGGCAGCGGCGGTGCTCTGCTATGGCTTTCTGACCATCCGCATGGATGACACCACGGTGCTGGATTTTATGAAATATGCCGTGCGGTACTTTGTATCCACACAGCAATACTACGAATGGAAATAGCTGAAAACAAATTGTGACTTTTTCGCCTCGCGCTTGACATTATTTCGGTATGCCGATATAATAATAGTAAGAGGTGATTTGTGTGGTGATAGACACTTTGCTGGAAAAGCGGCACATGACGAAATACAGATTAGCGGTCGAGGCGGGCATTCCTCACGCCACGCTGAACGATATTTGCAGCGGAAAAACGAAGCTGGAAAAATGCTCTGCCGAAACGGTATATAAATTGGCAAAGGTATTGGGCGTTTCCATGGAAACGCTGACCGAAAGCGGTATACGGGCGGCCGAGCGTGAACGCACCTATGAACACGGACTGCCGAACTATCTTCAGCACGATCTGGACGCATATAAAGAGGGGCTGAAAACCAAGTCCTCCATTCTGGATTGTCTGTGGGGAGAGCTGTACGGCAGCATCAATTTGGCGGAGATCAGCGAAGGCGTCATCACACCGGATAAAACTTACCGCCTTTGGGAATGGTTATTAATAAAAAACAAGTATAACTTTTAAATCAAACATCATGGGAAAGAGTCAATTAATTCACAACAATGAGTTTCACCTGATCAATAAGGCAGAAATTCGCAAAGCAACAGGAAAATTGGTAGAAGCATTGAATCTGGCTGCGGGTTCTACAGACGGGTTCGATATTTACAAGGTGGTAGACGCCTATTTCACCGATCTGGACAAACGCCATGAGATAAACGCATTGCTGGGTCTCGGCGAAAGCTGCAAGTATTATGGTGAACAGGAACAGATAGAGGAAGCGATAAAGGAGGTAGACTAAGGCGCTTTCTCTATTCTTTTTTTCAGGCAATAAAAAAGGAGATATCCACGAATGGAAATCTCCTTTTCTTTTATTGGGATTGACAGATATTATTTACCAGCCAATTTTTCTTTCAGAGCAGCGAGTTCTTCAATGTCACCCAGCGTAGTCTTTTCAACCGGACCAGTTACCATTGCAGATTCTTCTTCCTTCTTGCCACCGCGTTTAGCAGACGGTTTCTTTTCACCTGCATCTTTCTTAGCACCCTTCTGTTCGTCTTCGAAGATACGGCTGTGAGAAAGGATGATTCTCTTAGCTTCCTTGTTGAATTCGATTACCTTGAACTGCAGTTTTTCGTCTACAGCAGCCTGAGAACCGTCTTCTTTTACCAGATGTTTCGGAGTTGCGAAACCTTCAACGCCGTAAGGCAGAGAGATTACAGCACCCTTATCCAGTACTTCGATGATTGTTCCTTCGTGGATAGAACCTACAGTAAAGATTGTTTCGAATACATCCCAAGGATTTTCTTCCAGCTGTTTGTGGCCTAAGCTCAAACGGCGGTTTTCCTTGTCGATTTCCAGTACCTGAACTTCGATTTCAGCGCCGATCTGAGTGAATTCTGACGGGTGTTTGATTTTCTTTGTCCAAGAC
>OGWU01001343.1_pt1 | contig 14283 bp, 13 predicted proteins | sample 1576071 | NCBI WGS metagenome assembly OGWU01 (sample SAMEA3541582, study PRJEB24748) | human gut metagenome | biome: human gut; feature: human-associated habitat; material: faeces | place: China | collected 2012
CACATTGCGCTTGCCGGGCGAGTTTGAAGAAACGGCGATAGAGAAACCGGATGTCCCAGAAGAAAAGTAACAAACATACATAATAAATGGAAGAACGATTGATTAAAGTGGGTATTACTCACGGAGATATAAACGGTATCGGATACGAAGTGATACTGAAAACTTTGTCCGATACCCGTATAGCCGAACTTTGTACGCCGGTCATTTACGGTTCGTCGAAGATCGCCGCTTATCACCGGAAGGCTTTGGAACTGCCCGCTGTGAATTTGAGTATCATTGCACAGGCTGAAGATGCCGGGGTAAACCGGGTGAACATTATCAACTGCGTGGATGACGAGACAAAGGTTGAATTGTGCCAGTCTACATCTGTTGCCGGAGAAGCCGCTTATATGGCTTTGGAGGCCGCTGTAACCGACTTGAAACGCGGTGTTGTAGATGTCCTGGTAACGGCTCCTATCAACAAGCACAACATACAGAATGAACAATTTCATTTCCCCGGCCACACGGAATACCTGGAACAGTGTTTCGGCGGTTTAGGAAAGAAAGCTTTGATGATTCTGATGAAAGACAGTCTCCGGGTTGCGTTGGTGACGGGGCATATCCCCTTGGCACAGGTCGCATCGAAGATATCTGTCGAAGACATCGTTTCGAAATTGCGTATCTTTAATCAGTCGCTGAAACAGGACTTTGGGATCGTACGTCCCCGCATAGCTGTTCTTGCCCTGAACCCGCATGCCGGCGATGCCGGACTGCTCGGAAAGGAAGAGGAAGAAATCATTATTCCCGCTATCCAGGAGGCCGAAAAGAGAGGCGTGATGTTCAAGATGCCCTATGCCGCCGACGGCTTTTTCGGTTCGCAGATGTATGAGAAGTTCGACGGTGTCCTGGCTATGTACCATGACCAGGGATTGGCTCCGTTTAAGACGTTGGCAATGGACGACGGCGTTAACTATACAGCCGGCCTGTCGATCGTACGTACTTCCCCGGCTCACGGCACGGCCTACGATATTGCCGGGAAAGGAATCGCCTCTGAAGATTCATTCCGGCAGGCTATCTATGTGGCAATAGATGTGTTCCGTAACCGCCAGCGTGAGAAAGAGGCACATGCAAATCCGCTGCGCAAGCAATATTACGAGAAACGTGACGATAGCGACAAACTGAAACTCGATAGTGTAGAAGAAGATTTGTAGAATGACAAAAGCGGAAATACAACAAGTAAAATTACGTTTCGGCATTATCGGCAACAATGAAGCGCTGATGCGTGCCATTGATATCGCTATCCAGGTAGCGCCCACCGACTTGTCTGTACTGATTACCGGAGAGAGTGGTGTGGGAAAGGAGAGCTTTCCGCAGATAATACACCAGTACAGCCGGCGCAAGCATGGACAGTACATTGCCGTGAACTGTGGAGCCATTCCCGAAGGGACGATTGACTCGGAACTGTTCGGTCATGAGAAGGGCGCATTTACCGGGGCTATCGGCGAACGGAAGGGGTATTTCGGTGAGGCCAACGGCGGAACAATCTTCCTTGATGAAGTCGGCGAATTGCCTTTGCCTACCCAGGCACGCTTGTTGCGTGTGCTCGAGAGCGGTGAATTCATCAAAGTAGGTTCTTCTAAGGTGGAAAAGACCGATGTGCGTATTGTTGCCGCTACCAATGTAAACTTGACACAAGCCATTGCTGACGGACGTTTTCGTGAAGACTTGTATTACCGTTTGATCGAGGCTGCCGAGACTGTAAAGAAAGTCTGCGATAAAATGGGAGGGGTTCCGATTGTCTTCGAAATATTGACTCTGATGGCACTGTGGTATTTTGCAAAGGAACAGTGTGATATTGTGATTTTGGAAGTGGGGATCGGAGGACGCATTGATGCAACCAACTGTATTCCTTCCCCAAAGGCAGCGGTTATCACCCAGTTGGGATTGGATCATACCGAAACGCTGGGAGATACCCTTGAAAAGATTGCAGCGGAAAAAGGCGGAATTATAAAACCCGGATGTTATGCTGTCATGGCAGAACAGCAGCAATCTGCAATGGATGTGGTAAGAGAAATCTGTAAACAAAAACAGGTTCCTCTGACCATTTCTTCCGTTTCCCGAATGAAGGTGCTGTCTTCCTCGGTAGAGGGACAACAGATCGAGGATAAAGAATATGGAGCTATTTTTCTTCCACTTGCCGGAGCACACCAGGTAAAAAATCTGGCCAATGTACTGGAAACGGTGGGAGTATTAAAACAGCAGGGATACCAGATTTCGGATGATGCAGTCGTGGATGGAATCCGGCAAACAAAATGGCCGGCAAGAATGCAGCGCCTTTGCACAAATCCTGATTTCCTTCTGGATGGGGGACATAATCCACAGTGTGTTCAGGCAGCGACAGAAGCATTAAAAGCATTCTATCCAGATAAAAAAGTAGTGTTTTTAACTGGAATGATGCAAGACAAGGATACAGATCGGATGCTTGAAGAGATGGTGCCGCTTGCGCAGGAATTTGTCTGTATTCATCCGGACAGCCAGCGCGCAATGGATCAAAATGATATGTGCCGCATGTTGAGGGAAAGATATGGGGTACAGGCAACCGCCTGTCAGACGGTCAACGAGGGAATCAGGACTGCAATCAAAAAAGCGGGAGATCATGCAGTGGTCTGCGCGTTGGGATCGTTGTATCTTGCCGGAGAGATTCAAAGCTTTTTTGAACAAGGAGAACGGTGTCGTTAATATTTTTCCAAACTGTAAAATATCCGACAAAAGCCCTTGGTTCTTTGACAAATCGGCTGAGAAATGGTATCATAAATTTTGATTATGAAGATAAAATGTGGGTGGAAGAAAGTGCAACATTCCTCTGCTCACAGAACAAAAGACCCGTAGGGTAAATGGGGGAAAAACAGTGAAAAAACTGATTGCTTTATTACTCGCAATGATCCTTTCTGTTTCGATGTTCAGCGGATGCTCTTCCAAAGAAGAAACCGGCGAACAGCAGCAGACTGCCGAGCAGACCACTTCTACTGAAGGAAATATGGTCAGCGCTGACTGCAAAGGAAGCGTGCTTACCTGGAACCTTGGTGTGGACAGCCAGACTCTTGACCCGGCAAAAGCGGTATCCGATGACAGCATGAGCGTGATAAACAACACCTTCGAAGGTTTGATGCGCGAAAGTGCAAACGGTGTACAACCGGCAATGGCACAGGATATGCCGCAGGAAACAGAGAATGAGGATGGAACTGTAACGCTGACCTACACACTGCGCGATGCATCGTGGTCGGATGGACAGCCAGTTACTGCCAACGATTTTGAGTTTGCATGGAAACGCTGTGCAGATCCTGCTAATAATGCGGAAAACGCTTATCTGATGGGATATCTTGCAAATTACGATGATATCGCTCAGGGACTTGCTGAGGTCGATACTTTGGGTGTAAAGGCAGTGGATGATAAAACTCTGGAAGTAACACTCAAACAGCCAACAGAATATTTTAATGAACTGCTTACTCTGCCGGCATTTATGCCATTGAGAGAGGATATGGTCGGCTCAGATGACAGCTGGTCCAAAGATCCGCAGAGAGCAGTTTCCAACGGTCCATTCACTCTGGCTGGATATACAGCAGGAACGGAATTTGTTCTCCAGAAAAATGATCAGTACTGGAACAAGGAAAACGTATCTCTGGATTATATTGTAGCAAGAATGCTGGATGAAAACTTTGCACCGGTTGGCATGGCATTTGGTGATATTATGCTGACTGAGGGAGAGGTTTCTCAGCCAGAAAACCAGACCGATACCGAAGGAAATACCGTGGAAGTTCCACAGCTTGCAAATACTGTCACTGCAGCAACAATACCATCTTCAACTGTAGTCAGCCTGGTGGTTAACACCAATACAGCAAATTCTCTGCTGAAGAATGCAGACGTCAGAAATGCACTTTCTCTGGCACTGGATCGTACTGCAGCAGCCGAAGCTGCAGGTGGACAGGCACTGCTGTCGGTAAGCCCATTGGGAGGAGAAAATCTCTCTGCAACAGCAGATACCGAAAAAGCACTGAGCATGATAAATGGTGTAGGTTCGGAAGAAGCAACCGATACAGAGGAACAGACTGCAGACGATAAATCCATTGAGATTGTTTATCTGGAAAATGATGAACTTGCAGCAGCACTGGAAACAGTAAAATCTTCCTGGGAAGCGCTGGGCTTCTCGGTAACCCTGACTGCTCAGGATGCAGAGACCTTTAAGCTCAGCAGAAACAGCCTGCAGTATGCAGATATTCTGTGCAGCGTATGGGAAGAAGATGCACAGGATCAGCAGCTTTATCTGGAACCATACCTTTCCTATAATGTTCAGTCGGGCTGTGGATACACAAATCCTGATTTTGACCAGCTGATGCTGGATGCAATGCAGGCATCGGGCGAAGAAAGAACAGCAAAACTTTCTGAAGCAGAGACTACCCTGCTCGAAGACGGATATGTGATGCCGCTCTATCAGCAGACCATCACAACCACCAGCGATACTGCTAAGGTATCCGGTTGGAGCATTCTGCCAAATGGAATGTACTGGTTTGGTGAAGCTTCGGTAAACAAATAGTTATCATATCGGATTATATAACAAAAAGGCGGGAAGTATATTTCCCGCCTTTTTTGTTATACTAAAGAAAAAATGTTGTGGTGATGTGTGTGATAAAAAAAGGTGCATATTCGCTGATTTTGTTTTTGTTTGGCGGAATCGGTTACTCTTTTATTGAGGTGTTATGGCGCGGATTTACCCACTGGAGCATGTTCTTGCTGGGAGGATTTTGTTATCTTCTGATGGGAATTCTGGCAGAACAGTGCTGCGGTAGATTACCTTTGTGGTTCTGCTGCTTTTTTTCCACTCTTTCGATCACCTTCCTGGAGTTTATAACAGGCTGTGTGGTCAATCTGGGGCTTGGCTGGGATGTCTGGAATTATGCAGACCAGCCACTGAATCTAATGGGACAGGTCTGCCTGGGATTTACCTCCCTGTGGTTTTTACTGAGCATCCCAGTCAGCGAGCTGGCTTTCTGGATGCGAAAAAAGTTAAACCGATTATAGGATGGAGTAACGCTGGGCATAACCGCAGCGCCGGCATAATTCTTCGGATGGGGTTCGGCGTGAAAAACCATCATACAATGCCTTGGCACGAGGAGAGGAGAGAATCTCTGAAAGTGGTTTTTCATAGATATTGCCAAGGTCAATGTTCCCCTCTGAATCCAGACAGCAGGGAACAATTGTTCCATCTACAAGAACGCCGAACTGATCGCGGAGCCCATGACAGAACACACTGTCAAACGATTCTTGCTGCTGAATATCCGGCCAGGAAAATTTTTCCGCGGTTTCCAGGTAGACCCTATCGCAAAGGGAGATGCTGGGTTTATGTTCCAGAGCCTCAGCTGGGTCAAAGTCGAGATGAAAAAATTCTCTGACCTGATGAAAAATATCCACATTACGCTGATTTGCCGCCTTTAAAACAGCACTGTCTTTGTTCCAGAGACGAAGTACGCAGTAGGTTTTGGTCTGTTGAGAAGCAAGGGCACAAAACTGCAGGATATCCTGTAAGTATTCCTCAAGCGTTTGTCCGGTCTGATTTGCTTCAAAGCTGTGGACCGAAATGCTGACCCGGTACAGGGATGGGGAAGAAAGCAGGATGTCCTGTTTTTCTTTGAGCAGGGTTCCGTTGGTTGTAAGCGATACCTTTAAACCTCTTTCACCGCAGATGGTGAAAAATTCTTTAAGCTTCGGGTGAAGGAGTGGTTCACCCATCAGGTGAAAATAAACATAGTCGGTAAAAGGAGTTACCTCGTCGATCAGGTGCAGAAATTCCTCTGTCGTAATAAAACGCGGGGAACGTTTTGTTTTAGGGCAGAAAGAGCAGTTAAGGTTACATACATTAGTGATTTCGAGATAGGCTTTCTTAAAAGGTTTGCTGGATTTTTTTCCCATACTCAGTTTCCTTTCCGGTAACAGATACTTTCTATTCAGTATACCAAAAAATAAAGGGAAACAGAAGGGCTTTTGTTGAAGGACAGGGCATTTTTTGATATACTAAAAGGACAATAGAGAAAAGAAGGAAGAACAGTATGAAAGCATACGGGTTGCTTTTATTGGCGGCTATTGTTTGTGCATTGTTTTCGGACCAGATAGATAAAATATTTGCTATGGACAATCAACTGAAAAAAGTACTTTTTTTCAATCATTGAAATGGGATAGATATACCAAAGTTTACCTACTAAGTAAAAAATGAAAGTGCGATATAGGGTCTAGGCTTAGCCTAGGGGAGGAGAAATATGCTTAAGAAAAATCAGATAGAAGAGGCAGAAATTACTGCGATGTCCTCGGATGGAAATGGCATTGCAAAAATAGATGGAATGGTTGTGTTTGTTCCTTATACCGCTGTTGGGGATAAACTGAAAATCAGAATTGTAAAGGTGCAGAAAAACTATTCTTTCGGTATCATAGAGGAAATGTTGCAACCTTCTCCGGACCGGGTAGATGACCACTGTCCGGTTTATAAAAAATGCGGCGGCTGTGCGTTTCGCCATATTTCTTATGAAGCGGAGCTGCGCCACAAGGCGGAGTTCGTACAATCCAATCTGCGCAGACTGGGCGGATTAGATCCGGTTATGCTGCCAATCACACCATCTCCGCTGGTACAGGGCTATCGAAACAAGGCACAGTATCCAATCCGTGAATACGATGGAAAAATCGAAGCAGGATTCTTTGCAAAGCGCAGCCACAGAGTCATCTCCTGTGCAAGCTGTGATTTGCAGACAGCCTTTTTTGAACAGATTCTCGAATATACCAAACAATTTTTGGAAGAGTACCACATCTCAGCTTATGACGAACAGACAGGAAAAGGAAAGGTACGTCATCTCTATATTCGCTACGGAGAAGTTTCTGGCGAAGTCATGGTTTGTCTGGTGGTTAATTCCGAACGTTTGCCGCATGCAGCAGAATATGTAGAAGGCCTGCTCAAGGTTTGCCCACAGGTAGTATCGGTGGTGCTCAACAGCAATCGTGAACAGAACAACGTCATTCTGGGACAAAAATGTATTACTCTCTATGGAAAGGACACCATCGAGGACACTCTTTGCGATGTTCGTTTTGAGCTGTCTCCATTGAGTTTTTATCAGGTCAACCGCCAGGCAGCTGAAAAGCTTTATCGCCTTGCAGCTGAGATGGCTCAGTTTGAGGGAAACGAACTGCTGATTGACCTCTATTGTGGAGCAGGTACCATCGGCCTTTCAATGGCTTCCAAAGTTCGTGAGCTGATCGGGGTAGAGATTGTGCCGGACGCAGTTGAGAATGCAAAGGAAAACGCAAAGCACTGCGGAGTAGAAAATGCGCGGTTTATCTGTGCAGATGCAAAGGAAGCGGCAGCACAGCTGGCTGCGGAAAATCTGCATCGGCTCCAGCCGCTTGGCATACTCGGTATAGCGCTCGTTCACGCCCTCAAAAAACTTCTTGCCGTGCTCGATATACTTCGGAAGTGTATAGACCTGATACATCAGGCGATATTTTTTGCCGTGCTTTTGGGCCGTCCAGTAAGGCACCTCCTTCACAAATCGAACAACATCCTTGGGGTCGGTGGGGGCCATCTCCATAAAGTCGTCCTCAACCTTTTCCATACAGTATGCCGTTGACTCGATGATCAGTTCATCAAGGTTTTTGAAATACGAATAAAGATTTGCCTTTGTGCAGCCGCAGGCATCGGCCAGGGCTTTGATCCCCGTACCCGTCAGCCCGTTTTCCGCATAACACTCAAAGCATTTTTCCATGATTTCACGCTTCCGCTCATTGTGCTGTTGCTCTGTTGTTTTCATGTAAATTGCGCCCCCTAATTGATATGAACGTTCGTTTAGCATTAGTGTAGCATAGAGTTGAGACTATTTCAAGAGCAGCCTTTAAAAGGGGCCGCAAAAAAGTGAGGGCAGCTATAAGCTGACTATCCCACCTGTTTTCTGTTATTCCGCCCGGAGATTATTTTACAATACGGAAATGTCACGGCTGTTTTGACCGCACGGCAGAAAAAGCGGCCTGGTTCTCAAGCGAAAACCAAGCCGCTATACCATGTCATACCGTGTTCAGCTGATAACTGGGGATTTGCCCTTTGTGGACGGGCGGACTATCTTTTTATCAATCATCTATCTCCGTCTCGTGATGGAGAATTGCGCCGGTGGCCGCGTCAATTTCATAGTCGTACTCCCTATTACCGGACTTGAACTCGACTTCATAAATAATTGTGCCGTCCTCTACATCCAGCTGAATGTTCATGTCATAGACCGTGTTCGCATCCACGCCGGCGTGGTTCAGCGCAATGGATTTTGCCTTAGCGTGGCCAATGTCCTGCGCCGTTCCGGGCTGTGCGGGCTTTGCAGGCCGAGCCTCAGATGCTTCGTCGTCATCCGCCGCCTCCCGCTTGGTCTCTATAACGGCGCCGGAGTAGGCGTCGATCTTATACTCTATCTCCTCGCCGTTCCGGCCTGTGATCTCCACCTCATAATGTGCCGGGAATTCGTCCAGCTCCGGGTCGACCTCACTGTGCAATATCTCCGTTGCAGACGCCTTGCCAAACTCCGCCACAGCAATGTCCATCGCCTTGTCTTTACCGATGGGCATAGCGGGCGCACCTGCCTCCGCCAGGTCCTTCAGCTCCTCCACGGAGAGCTTTGCCAGCGCATCAAACTGCAGCTCCGGGTTGATGGCAAGGACGCGATTCACCAGTGCCGCCTTCCCTGTGGAAATGTTGTTTTCCTGTGCCTGCTGGTCTCTCGCCGCATCCTGCGTCAGGGTCTGTGTCAGGACGGAGGCCTTCGCTTCACTGGTCTGCAAAACGCCGTCCACGGCGTCAGTCAGCTCACGCTGAAGCTTTTCCGCACGGGTGGTATCCTTGTCCTCCACCGAGATCATAATGGCAGAGGAAATGCTGCTGAGATAGCCGTTGCGCACAAGGCTGCCTACAATGGCGTTTACCGCCACATCCAGCTTGGCTCCCTTGAGATCTGCCCCGTCTCCCATATCCGCAAGGATCGTCTTTGCATCGTCATTGAGCGGCGCGCAGACCAGTACCTTTTCGCTCCTGCTGACCTTCAGCTCGATGCTGGGGTTTACATCCAGCGACACCACGGACGCCACCGCATTCGCCTGCTGATAGAATATACCTCCGCCGCCCAGCAGCATCACTGCAAGGCAGGCAGCGACGAGTGCCGGCCATTTTTTCCTTGCCGGTTTTCTTGTTGTCATATTGATCACCGTTCCTTTCCGCACTTCACAGCGGGAGAGAACGCCGCTCACATCGTCCGGCGCAGTTTTTTCAAGGGCCGAGGCCAGCCTCTGCTCCATTTTTTCGTTAGTCATCGGGCGTCATCTCCTTCCAGAGTACTTCGCATCTTTTTCAATGCTCTGTGATATTTTGACAGGACGGTAGGAAGCGTCAGCTCCAGCAAAGCCGCAATCTCTCGATGCTTCATGCCTGTGACCGCATGGAGCAGCACAATGCGCCGCTCCTCATCACTGAGAGCAGCCAACGCCTGCTGCAGCAGAATGCGCTCATCGGCATCCAGCCCGCACTCCTGTGCGGGAATGGCGTCCCATTCCTCCTCACTGAGCGCGGCATTTTTCTTTTCCCGCCGCAGACGCATCAGGCACAGGTTGCGGCACACGGTCAGCAGCCAGCCCATGGGTGACCCGGCGGGCCGGTACTGCTCCGCGCAGTCCCACACCTGCACATAGACATCCTGGGTCAGATCCTGGGCATCGTGCGCGTTTTTGAGGTACGACAGCGCCAGGCCGTACACAGCCGTTTTTGTCCGCTGATACAGCTCCGCCAGCGCCCCGCTCTCCCCTCCGGCAATGCTGAGAAGCAGCTGCTGCAGCTGGTGCCGCTCCTCCGCCGGGGCATATTCAGTTGTCATCAGCATACTGAGCATGGGCTTGCATCTCCTGTCATCCGGGTAATGCGCGAAGCGGGCGGTTTATTGCATGGGCCTAAAAAAAATATACTCTCTGCAGCTTCGTGTTATAGCGCGTCGGAAAGCTCCGCTTTTCTGATTCTGATTATACCTCCAAATCACGGAATAATCTACCAATATATTCCGTGCGGGCAGCCGCCATGGTGAATGTCTGTTTTCGCATGTAAGCCCCACCGGTGTTCCCGGTGGGGCTTACGCATATTATCTATTAGTTCTTTTATTCCTGCCGCAAAAACAGCACACCCAGTGTGCCCGGCCCGCAGTGGGAGGACACGGTGCAGCCTGCCTGGGTCAAGAATACCTCCCGGAAGGGGGCCAGGGACTTCACCAGCTCCGTCAGCTGGGCCAGGGTATCCTCTGCGATACCGCCGGAGTGGGTAATGAAGGCCCAATCCTCCACCACGGTCTTACCAGCCAGCCGTTCGGTGATGTACTGCCGGTAGACCCGTTCCATGGTACCCCGATACTTCTTGCAAACCACCAGCTTGCCCTCCCGCATCTCCAGGCAGGGCTTCAGCTTCAGCACGTTGGCGCCCAGGGCCGCCACGCCGCTGCAGCGGCCGCCCTTCCACATGTATTCCAGGGTGTCCAGCACAAAGCTGGTGTAGCTGTGAGGTGCCAGGCGGCGCAGCTCATCGGCAATATCCCCGGCCGCCATGCCTTCATCCCGCAGCTTGGCTCCCTGCAGGGCCAGCAAACCGCCGCCGGTGGAGAGCTGGCGGCTATCCACCACATGGATGCGTCCCGTCTCCAGCTCCGCCGCGGCTATAAGGGCGTTCTGGCAGGTGCCGGACAGGTCTGCACTGATGTCGATGTGGACGATGTCAAAGCCCTCCGCCAGGATGGCGCCAAAAAACTCCTTGAACTGCTCCGGACTCACTGCCGCCGTCTTGGGCAGGGTGCCGTCCCTATGGAAGTCGGCGTAGAGATCCTCGGAGGTATAGTGGCCATCATCGGGGAAAATACGCTCTCCGGTCTGGATGGTCAAGGGCACAGTGCGGATCTGAAAGCGTTCCAGCAGTGCCGGGGTCAGGTCGCAGGTGCTGTCATAGGTGATGCAAACAGGTCTGGGCATGAAGCGATTCCTCCTATTTTCTTCTTTTTTATTTTAGTATACCCGGCCAACCTCAACACAGGCTCAAAAAAACTCGATTTTTCAGGCGGGATGTGATAAAATCATAAAAAAGCTAAGGAGGGCTCGCATGTTTCGAATTTTGGTAGCCGAGGATGACGAGAGCACCCGCCTGCTCATGTGCGAGGTGCTGCGCCAGGCAGGCTATGAGCCCTGTCCCGCCCGAGACGGTGTGGAGGCCCTGGAGGTTATGGATCATTTCCAGTGCGACCTGGCCATCGTGGACATTACCATGCCCCGGATGGATGGCATCGCCTTCACCCAGACCCTGCGGGAGGGCAACTGTGACCTGCCGGTACTCATGGTGACGGCCCGGGTGACCCAGGAGGATAAGCGCCGGGGCTTCCGGGCAGGAACGGATGACTATATGGTCAAGCCTGTGGACGAGGAGGAGATGCTCTGGCGTGTGGAGGCGCTGCTGCGGCGCTATCGCAGCACAGCGGAGCGGCGGCTGACGGTGGGCAGCACGGTTTTGGACCGGAGCGCCCTGCAGGTCATCACTCCCCAAGGCACTCAGCAGCTCACCGCCAAGGAGTTTATGCTGCTTCTGAAGCTGCTGAGCTATCCCCGGACTCTTTTCACCAAGCGCCAGCTTATTGATGATATCTGGGACCTGGACAGCGAGGTAGATGAGCACACCGTGGAGGTCTACATTTCCCGGCTTCGGGACAAATTCCGGGGCAATCCGGACTTTGAGCTGCGGACCATCCGGGGCTTTGGGTACATGGGGATGCCCAGGGAGGACGAGGATGAAAAAAAATAAGGTCAAAAAAGAGAATCCCCCGGCCCGGCTCCTATGGATCATGTTTTTGCTGGTGCTGGGGATGGTGGTTGTATACGGGACCCTGGCGCTGGGTATCTTCGCCCTGGTCCAGCGCCTGGTGCGGCTGGACGAGAGCAACTACACCCTGGTGTGGCCCATTCTCTTTTTGACGGTGAGCGCCATTTTAGGCGTGGCGCTGGCCATCTTCATTTTTCGGGGATATTTAGCGCCGCTGTCCCGGCTGATGCAGGCCACCCAGGCGGTGGCCGCCGGGGACTACTCCGTGCGGGTGGAGCTGCGAGGGGCCCGGGGCGAGGTGGCGGAGTACATCCGCAGCTTCAACAAAATGGCTGAGGAGCTGGGCAGCGTAGAGATGCTGCAATCGGACTTCGTAAACACCTTTTCCCACGAGTTTAAGACGCCCCTTATCTCCATCCGGGGGTTTGCCAAGCTCCTACAGAACCCGGACATCTCCGGGCAGCAGCGGGCCATCTATGCCGGGACCATCGCCCGGGAATCAGAACGATTGGCGGCTATGAGCACGCATATTTTGGAGCTGTCCCAGTTTGAAAACACGGAGATCGTGTCCGGCAAGACCCTATATAGCCTGGACGAGCAGCTGCGCCGGTGCATCCACCAGCAGGAGCGGAGCTGGCTGCAGAAGGGGCTGACCGTGGAGGGGGACCTGGATCCCACGGATTACTACGGAAATGAGGAGCTGGTAGAGCACATCTGGTCCAACCTCATCTCCAACGCCATCCGCTTCACCCCTGCCGGCGGACAAATCACCGTAGTTCTGCGCAAGGAAGATGCGGAGATCACCGTGTCTGTCTCCGACACCGGCATCGGCATGGATGAGGAGACCCAGCGGCACATTTTCGATAAGTTTTACCGGGCGGAGCCATATCCGGACAGCCGCGGCAACGGCCTTGGCCTATCCATCGTGCGGCGGGCGGTAGAGCTGTGCGGCGGAGAGATTGAGGTGTTCTCTCAGCCCGGCAAGGGCTCCACCTTTACCGTGACGCTGTCCCCCACTGACCGGAATTGAGCTCCCTCCCCCCGGCGGCAGATCCTTCCACTTCCCGGTTGCAAAACGTGTTGAAGTCGTGTATAGTATAGAAATACCTATTGGGAGGTCATACTATGAAAGAAAAAATGCAGCCGGGGAAGCTGGTCCCCCGGTACGCTGTTCCTTGGCTGTTGAGTGCCCTGGTGTGGCAGCTGGGCCTGTATTTTTTGGCCAAGCTGCTGACGGATGGCCACTTCCATTACGATCTGTCCATTTCACTGGATGATAAAATTCCCTTTGTTCCCTTTTTCATGCTGATCTATTGGGGGGCGTATTTCTCCTGGGGAATAAACTATATCCTGGCCGCCCGAGAAAATCGGGACCACTGCCGCCGCTGCATTACCGCCGACATGATCGCAAAGGCCCTGTGCTTTGTGATCTTCCTGCTGCTGCCCACCACCATTGCCCGGCCTGAGGCAGATGGCAGTGGCTTTATCGGTTGGCTCACTCGCATCATCTACATGGCGGACACGCCTGTGACTCTGTTCCCATCCATCCACTGCCTGGATTCCTGGCTGTGCTGGCGGTTTTTAGTGAAGTGTAAAAAAGTGCCCCGGTGGTATAAATGGGTGAACTTTGTGTTCTCGCTGCTGGTGTGCGCCTCCACTGTGCTGGTGAAGCAGCATGTATTCGTGGATATTTTTGCGGGCATCGCCGTGGCGGAGCTGGGTCTGCTGCTCTCCCGCCGGGTATGGGATAGCCTGGAGAAGCGGAAACCGTCCGGAATATGAAAAACGCAGCCGCGCTTTTGGAGGAATACTCTATGAAAAGGATCATCTCATTTTTTCTGTGTGTGCTGATGACGGCGGCCCTGCTGGCCGGCTGCGGCGATAGAAAGCAGCGCACCACCTGGATCATCGCCGTGGACGGGGATTTCAGCCCCTTTGTATGCGCCGATGCGGACGGCAAGGCTGTGGGCCTGGACGTGGAGCTCCTGGACGCCATCGCCCGGGATCAGAACTTCCGGTATGAGCTGCGCCCCTCGGATTGGGACACCGCCATGAGTGTGTTCACCTCCCACCAGGCTCAGGTTCTCATGGGCAGTATCGCCAGCTCCCAGGAGCGGATCGACGGTGGCTGGTTCTTTTCCCATAGCTTTTATGACGGCGTGACCCAAAGCATGGCCATGGAGCCCAGCAGCGACACCAATACTCTGGCGGACCTGGCCGGCAAGGCCGTGGCAGTGGTCTCCGGCACTCTGGGTGCCGCCTACGCCGAAAGTGTGAAGGATAAATATGGCTTCTCCATCGCCACCTTCAGCGATTCCCACTCCATGTATGCGGCGGTGCTGGAGGGTCGGGCGGCCGCCTGCTTTGAGGACACCCCCGCCCTGCGGGACAGCATCGCC
>OGWU01001371.1_pt1 | contig 14039 bp, 12 predicted proteins | sample 1576071 | NCBI WGS metagenome assembly OGWU01 (sample SAMEA3541582, study PRJEB24748) | human gut metagenome | biome: human gut; feature: human-associated habitat; material: faeces | place: China | collected 2012
TCCTCCTGTTTCCTATGGTGTCATTTTACCAAAAACTTTGAATTCACTCCACAAAAGGATGCGGTTTTGTGATATAATCTTTGTGCATTATTACAGGGGAGGATGAGTATGATAGATTTAAAAAACGCGAAAAGGATTCATTGCATTGGAATCGGCGGCATAGGGCTTTCCGCCATCGCGGATATACTCATAGCCAAGGGTTATGAAGTTTCCGGCTCAGATATGAACAAAGGTGAAAATGTCGAAAAACTTATCAGAGACGGAGCAAAAATATATATAGGACACAGCGCCGAAAATGTAGAAGGTGCTGATTTGGTTATTTATTCAGCGGCCATCGGAGAAGATAATCCGGAGCTTGCAAGAGCCCATGAGTTGGGGATAAAAACAGTAACAAGAGCTGAGATGCTAGGACTGTTAATGGAACAGAGTCATACTAGCATTGCTATTGCCGGTACCCACGGCAAGACAACGACCACATCTATGATTTCTCTTATACTGAAAAACGCAGATGTGGATCCTACGCTGCTGGTTGGAGGTAATCTTCACGAGCTTGAGGGAAATGTTAGAGTGGGTCATGGAGATTATTTTGTTACAGAGGCTTGCGAGTATATGGACAGCTTCCTTTCTCTGAGACCTAAAGTGGAGATTATTTTAAATATAGATTCAGACCATCTGGACTATTTCAGAGATATTGAACATATATCCGAAAGCTTCCAGAAGTTTGCAAGGCTTGTCCCTGAAGACGGTATGATTATCGCCTACAGCGCAAATCCGTTTGTGAGCAGAGCTGTAAAGGGTCTTGATAATGTTATCACCTTCGGTCTGGAAGAAAGTTGTGATTATGCGGCGATAAATATTGAGTTTGACCATGGCGGACTTCCTACCTATGAGCTTTACAAACATGGTGAGCAGATTGGAACTATTCATTTGAGCATTCCAGGGGAACATAATATATTGAATTCCCTTGCGGCAATCGCCTGTGCAGACATGCTTGGCATTGAGCCTGCAGTTACTAAAAAGACTTTAGCGGAGTTCAAAGGTACAGAGAGAAGATTTGATATATTGGGCACAACTGCTAAAGGTGCAAAGGTAGTAGACGACTACGCTCATCATCCGACGGAAATAAGAGCTACACTTTCTGCAGCTCATAATATTCCTCACAAAAAGATGTGGGTACTTTTCCAGCCTCATACATATACAAGAACTATCGCTCTCTTTGACGAGTTTGCAGCTTCCTTCGGAGAAGCGGATTGCGTGGTTTTGGTGGAAATTTATGCGGCTAGAGAGAAAAACATTCATAAGATAAGTTCAAGTTCACTGGTGCCGGCTATAAAGAAACACTTCCCGGATAAGGAAGTGCATTACTTCCCGACCTTTGAGGAAATTGCTGAATTTGTCAATGAAAACAGCGAAGAAGGCGATTTGATAATCACAATGGGAGCCGGAGATGTTTACAAAATCGGCGAAATGCTGATTGAGAAAGGCGAAGAGTAAAATGATGGAACTTACTGAACAGAAAAAACTGGAAATAAATAAAAGACACGAAGCCAACGGGATTCGCTTTATGGATATAAATACCGCTTATATCGACGAAAATGTCAAAATCGGAAGTGGTACATGCATATATCCGTCGGTGATTATCGAAGGGAACAGTCAGATAGGAGAAAACTGCGTTGTAGGTATGTGCACTCGTATTGAAAACAGTGTAATCGGTGACGGTACGCAGATACAAAATTCGGTGATTATCGAAAGTAAAGTGGGAAATGACACTAAAGTAGGACCTTTTGCATATATGAGACCGGGCAGCAATGTGGGAAACAACTGCAAGGTCGGAGACTTTGTGGAAATTAAGAATTCCAACTTTGGAAACGGCAGCAAGGTTTCCCATCTGACATACATAGGTGATGCAGATGTTGGAGAAGAAGTAAACCTAGGCTGTGGAGTGGTGTTTGTAAATTACGACGGAACAAACAAATACAGATCTACTGTAAAGGACGGAGCGTTTATCGGATGCAATTCAAATCTGGTATCTCCGGTGACTGTGGATGAAGGAGCGTATGTGGCGGCAGGAAGTACGGTAACCACCGATGTGCCGTCGGAAGCTCTTTATGTGGCCAGAAGCAAGGGCCGCATTATAGAAGGATGGGTTAAAAAGAGAGGTCTTATTAAGGGCCGTAAAAAATAAGGAGGAACAGATGAAAAACATAGCTTTTCCGGATTTCAAACTTTTTTCCGGCAATTCCCATAGAGAACTGGCTGAAGAAATTGCCAAAATTATGGGAAAACCGCTGAGCAAAGCGGAAGTAAAAAAATTCAGCGACGGCGAAATATCCGTTTCCATAGGAGAATCCGTCAGAGGATTTGACTGCTTTATTATCCAGTCAACCTGCGACCCTGTAAATGACAATCTTATGGAAGTTCTTATAATGATGGACGCTCTTAAGAGAGCATCTGCAGGCAGAATCAATGTGGTTATACCATACTACGGATATGCAAGACAGGACAGAAAGGCAAAGGCAAGAGATCCAATTACAGCAAAGTTGGTGGCCGATCTTTTGGAAGCTGCAGGTGCCGACAGGGTTATAACCATGGATCTTCATGCAGCTCAGATTCAGGGATATTTCGACATCCCTGTTGACCATCTTTTAGGTATGCCTATCCTGGTGGAATACTACACTAAAAATCATCTGGATGATTTGGTAATCGTTTCTCCTGACCACGGTTCCGTTACAAGGGCTAGAAAAATGGCAGAGCCCCTCAATGCACCTATTGCCATTATCGATAAGAGAAGACCGGAACCTAATAAGAGCGAGATAATGAATATCATCGGAGATATAGAAGGTAAAAACTGCATCGTTGTTGACGACATGATTGATACTGCAGGAACAATCTGCAATGCAGGTAAGGCTCTGATGGACCTTGGGGCAAAGAGCGTAAGAGCTTGTGCAACTCATGCGGTTCTTTCGGGACCAGCAATTGAAAGATTGGAAGAATCTCCTTTCTGTGAAGTGGTACTCCTCAATACGATTCCGCTTAATAAGAATGTCAGCGACAAATTTAAGACTCTTTCCGTTGCTGCTCTATTTGCGGAAACTTTAGAGAGAATTCATGACAGCAAGCCTATCAGCGAACTGTTTAAATAGGAGTTAAATATGTACGTTATAGTCGGGCTTGGAAATCCAGGCAGAAAATATGAGAACACGAGACACAATATCGGGTTCATCACTATTGACTATCTGGCCGATGAGCTGGGCATAAAAGTAAATAAACTGAAACATAAGGCTTTGGTCGGAGAGGGACGCATCTCCGGCCAAAAAGTTCTTTTGGTAAAGCCTCAGACATTTATGAATCTTAGTGGCCAGTCGGTCAGAGAAATAGTTGCCTATTACAAGACAGAACTTTCTCAGCTTATTGTTATATATGATGATATCGATATAGAAAAAGGATCGGTTAGAATCAGAAAGAAGGGTAGTGCTGGAACACATAACGGAATGAAGTCCATAATATACGACTTAGGTGAAGATTCATTTCCGAGGGTGAGGATAGGCATAGGAGCCAGCGGCGGAGCACCTTTGGTTGATCATGTTATAGGCAATTTCACAAAAGAAGAAGTGCCGTTAATGGAAAAAGCGGTACAGAGAGCTGCGAAAGGAGTAATTTCCATAGTCGAAGACGGAATCGACATGGCGATGAACAAATATAATGGCAGTGATTGAGATAACAGGAATATCTGACAGCAGGAGCGCAGCTGTCAGCGGAAAACTAATTGAAGATAGAAAAGGACAGACACTGATTGTGGTTTCCAATGCCAACAGAGCTAAGGACCTGGCGTCTGACCTTTCTTTTTTCGTGTCAAAAAACATATATCTGATGGATCAGGAAGACGACACCCTGACCTTTTATGATGCAAAGAATAGAGATCAGATGATGACAAGGCTTAAAGCTATGAGGGCCGCCCTTACAGATGAGGAGTGTGTCATCATCGCCCCTGCATTTACCGCCATAAAAAAACTACCTCCAGCAACGGTGTTTTCCAAAAGTGCGGTGACAATAAAGGTGGGAGATGAACTTGAGCCTGAAGAGGTGGTAAAAAGCCTTGTAAAAATGGGATATGAACGAGTTGCTATGGTTTACGGCAGCGGACAGTTTGCATTAAGAGGCAGTATTCTCGATATTTTCGCCCCATATGATGAAGACCCTCTCAGAATCGAATTCTTTGATATAGAAGTGGATTCCATGAGATATTTTGATGTTGATACGCAAAGATCCGTAGAAAAGGTAAAAAAGGCTGATATTTTCCCTGCTATTGCGTTGATAGATGAGGAAGGCTCCTTTGATAGGGCTAAAAAGGTATTTGAAAAAAGATATGCTTCCATACCGGCGAGAAAAGAAGAATTGATTGACGAGTTGGATTCCATGGATAATATGCAACAGATTGAATTTTACATGGACTGTTTTTATGAAAATCCTGTAAACATTGCCGGATATATGAAAAATCCTCTTTTGATAATCGACGACCCTGTTAGAATACAGGAGGCCATGGATGTAAGGACACTGGAATATAACGGGGATTTTAGAGAATTTCTCAAAGGAGAAAAGGTAGTAAAAGAAGATTTTGAGAACATGGCGGGAAAAGATGACTACCTGCGCCTAGTAAATGGCATCGATGGTGCTGTTTTGCTTATGCCCTATGCAAGAAACCTTGAAGGCATCACGGACATAGGTTCAATTCAAGATCCCGATATAAAGGAAGTCCTCGATTTTAACGGCAGGCTAGATGTGTTTGCCAGAGAAATAAAAAGATATATCAAAAACGGATTTAAGATTTCCTTGGTGTGCTCAACAGATGAGCGAAAGGCTAGCATAGAGGATTTTCTTTCCAGAGAAGGCATTGCAAAAAATGTAAGCCTAAGAACTGGTGAGCTTAGCCGCGGTATGGAATTTGCAAAGGATAGGCAGGTTATCATAACCGACAGGGATATATTTGGAAATAGGAAGGCTTCAAGACGCAGAGTAAGAAAATCAAGAAATGCTCAGCCGATTAAAGCATTTACTGAAATAAAGCCCGGTGATTTTGTAGTACATGAAAATCATGGCGTAGGAAAATTCTTAGGCATTAAGCAGCTTGAAATAGCTGGAATAAAAAAGGATTATATCCATATAAAATATGCAGGAGACGACGCTCTCTATGTTCCTGTAGAAAACATGGATATGGTTCAGAAATATGTAGGCTCGGAGTCAATAACTCCTAAAATCTACAGGCTGTCTGGAACCGAATGGAAAAAGACAAAGGCGAGAGCCAAGGAAGCTATTGCTGAAATGGCAAGGGAGCTTATTGAAATGTCTGCGGCAAGAAAGGCAGAGCCTGGACATATGTTTGGCCCTGATACGGTATGGCAGAAGGAATTTGAAGATGATTTTCCATATGAGGAAACAGATGATCAGCTCAGGTGCATAGAGGAAATTAAAAGGGATATGGAAAAACCTGAGGCCATGGATAGGCTACTGTGCGGTGATGTGGGCTACGGTAAGACAGAGGTTGCCGCAAGAGCCATGTTCAAATGTGCTGCTGAAGGAAAACAGGTGGCTGTACTGGTACCTACAACTATTCTTGCAAATCAACATTACAATACATTAAAGCAGCGTTTTGAAAAATTTCCATTTAAGGTGGAAATGCTGTCCAGATTCAGAAGTGCCTCAAGGCAGGAAGAAATAATAAAAGAGCTTAAAGCAGGGCAAATCGATATCATAATAGGCACTCATAGACTTCTTTCGGAGGATGTCCGCTTTAAGGACCTTGGATTATTGGTTGTGGATGAGGAGCAGAGGTTTGGTGTTGCTCACAAGGAAAGGATAAAGCAACTTAAAAAGAATGTGGATGTACTGACACTGTCGGCTACTCCAATTCCAAGGACGCTGCATATGTCTCTTACGGGGATAAAGAATATGAGCGTTATCGAGGAGCCACCTCGTGAGAGGATTCCGGTACAGACCTATGTTACCGAAGAAAACGACCATATCATAAGGGAAGCCATTGAAAGAGAAGTGGGCAGAGGCGGTCAGGTGTTTGTGGTGTTTAACAGGGTTAAAGGAATACAGCGCTTGGCAAAGAAGATACAGGAGCTTGTGCCTGATAAAAAAATCATAGTGGGCCACGGTCAGATGAATGAAACTCAGCTTGAGGATGTGATGATGAGCTTTGTAAACGGCGAAGCTGACGTGCTGATAGCCACAACGATTATAGAGTCTGGCATAGACATACCAAATGCCAATACGGAGATAATAATAGATGCTGACAGATTTGGACTTTCCCAGCTATATCAGTTAAGGGGCAGAGTGGGCCGTTCCACAAGGCTTGCCTATGCTTATCTGATGTATAAAAGGGGAAAGGTATTAAATGAAGCGGCGGAAAAGAGACTTCGCGCCATCAAGGAATTTACAGAGTTTGGGGCAGGCTTTAAGGTGGCGATGCGAGATTTGGAAATAAGAGGAGCAGGCAATATTCTCGGCACTCAGCAGCATGGTCACATGATAGATGTGGGATATGAGCTTTACTGCAGGCTCGTGGATGAAGCAGTGGCTGCATTAAAGGGAAGCATCATAAAGGATGAAAGAGAAGAAATAACCATCGATATCAAAGTGCCTGCATATATTCCGGATGTATACATTTCAGACGAGATGACAAAGCTTAACGTTTATAAGCAGATTGCTTCTGTTGAAAATCAGTCGGAGGCTGCAGAACTCAAAGAAGAACTTGAAGACAGGTTTGGCGCTGCTCCTGATGAGGTGCTCAATCTGATACAGGTATCTGTAATAAAATCTCTGGCAGAACTTTTGGACATAAAGAAAATCCAGGAAAGAGAAGAGCGGCTTATATTTACATATGCTGCAAAGGGAACAAGGCCATTGGTTATCTATAAGAGATACGGAATACCTGTGCTAGAGGATGTAGCGGAATTTCTTTCAGCCATGGGCAGAAAAGTTACAGAAATGTAATTTTTCTATTGACTTGAAACTTTTACAGGAGTAATATACTTATGCTGACTGAAAACAGTGGTTTTCAGAGGATAAACAGATAAGCCAATTAAGGTCTTCGGTGCCGCTTAATTGCCGCCGGGGGCTTTTTATTTGCCTGTTTTATTGAAAAATCCACAATCATCATGTAAAATATTTCGGGTGAAAAATATGTTATTTAAAGAAATTACTATACTTGATGAAAATTTTAATATAAAAGAAAATATGTATGTCGGCGTCCGAGGAGACAGAATTGTCTATGTTTCGAATCAAATGCCAGAGGAAGATTTTGGCGAAATTCGCAACGGAAAAGGTAGGCTTCTGATGCCAGGTTTTGTTAACAGTCATGCCCATGCACCTATGGGGCTTATGAGGGGTTACGGAGAAAACATGGCACTTCAGGATTGGCTGTTTAAAAAAATCTTTCCCTTTGAGGATAAGCTGACATCTGAAGGCGTATATTATGCTACTCTGCTTTCCATGGCAGAATGCATGCGCTTTGGGATAGTGTCCACTTCGGAGATGTATTATTTTATGGATGAAATGGCCGCTGCGGTTACAGAAAGCGGAATGAAAAGCAATTTAAGCAGATCCATTTCTCATTTCGATGACAGCGATTTTATGAGCTCCTATCGGGCAAAGGAAATGATAGATGCCTATGAAAAATACAACGGGGCAGCAGAGGGCAGAATTATAATAGATATGAGTCTGCACTCGGAATACACTTCTACACCGGAAAGTGCAAGGCAGCTGGCTGAATACACTAAAAGCATCGGTGCTAGGATGCAGGTGCATGTGTCTGAAACAAAAAAAGAACATGAAGAATGTAAAGAAAAATACAATATGACTCCTGTTAAATACCTAAACAGCCTCGGAATATTTGACACTCCTTCAACAGCAGCACATTGTGTGTGGATTGAGGAGGATGATAGAGATATTCTTAAGGAAAAAGGAGTCAGCGTATGCGTAAATCCGATTAGTAACCTGAAATTGGCCAGCGGCATATGTGACATTCCTAAGCTTTTGGATAAAGGGATAAACATTACCATAGGAACCGACAGTGCAGCAAGCAATAACTGCTTGGATTTTATGGAAGAAATCAAGATGTTTGCGCTGTTACCTAAACTGGTTACGGAAGATCCTACGGTTATTACACCGAAGCAGGCATTGATGGCAGCTACCGTAAACGGTGCAATGGCACAGGGCAGAACGGACTGCGGCTGTATCAAAGAAGGTAACAAAGCGGATTTGATTATGCTTAATACGGATGTTCCGTGGATGCATCCAAAGCACGATTTGCTAGGAAATATCGTATATGCGGCAAGGGGCTCAGATGTTGTTATGACCATGGTAGACGGCCGCGTGCTTTATGAAAACGGAGTATACAAAACTTTAGATATAGAAAAGGTAATATACGAAACTGAGAAAGCGACAAAGGAGATATTGGCTGAAATATGAATAAACAGTCTTTGATAAAGGGAGCTACGGTTCTGGCGGCAGCGGGAATCGTGGTAAAGATACTGGGAGCAGTTTTCAGACTGCCTCTGGTCAACTGGATAGGCGATACGGGCATGGCCAACTATGGTCCGGCCTATTATATCTATGCATTTTTGGTGATACTGGCAACTTCAGGTCTTCCGGTTGCGATATCAAAGATGGTTTCTGAAAGTATAGCTGTCGGAAATTACTATCAGGCCCATAGAGTGTTCACCCTGTCATCGAGATTGATGTTTGGTATGGGGCTTACATTCTTCCTGATACTTTTCATATTTGCACCGCAGATAGCAGCACTTATGAGCAATCCTGATTCGGCGCCTGCCATGAGGATGATAGCACCTTCCCTTTTGCTAGTGCCGATAATGGCTGCATACAGGGGATATTTTCAGGGAATGCAGAACATGAAACCTACGGCGGTATCTCAGATTGTTGAGCAGTTCTTTAGAGTGGTAATCGGACTTGGAGCTGCATACATATTGTTCTTCGTTGTAGGTGACGGAGTATTCGGAGGATATGACAAGTATGCAGGAGGAGCTGCCGGTGCAAATCTGGGAGCTACTGCAGGAAGCTTGGGCGGCCTTCTGATGATCCTTTTTATATATATGCTTGCAAGAAAGGGAATCCTTTCAAAAGTAAGAAGAACAGCTTCCATGGGTAGCGACTCCAACGGCAGAATCATGAGAGACATATTAGTTATTGCTGTGCCTATTACCATAGGGGCTGCAATAATGCCAATTTCAAACCTAATTGACTCTGCGCTGGTAATGAATAGATTGACAGACGGAGCAGGCTTTTCTCAGGAAATGGCAAAGGAACTTTACGGTCAGCTCAGCGGTTTTGTGGGTTCTCTAATCAATTTCCCGCAGCTTTTAACTCAGGCTGTAGCTGTTTCTATTGTGCCGATTATAGCGGCGGCTTATCAGACTAAAAATAGGGAAAACCTTAACAACAATGTATCCTTGGGTATAAGAATGTCCGTTATAATAGGATTCCCTTGTGCCTTTGGCCTTATGGTTTTAGCAGAACCTATACTGCTGCTGCTTTATCCTAATCAGGTGGAAAGTGCTTCAAACGCAGCTTCTATACTGATGATAAATGCCTTTGGTGTGCTGTTCCTTTCCACTACTCAGACGGTAACCGGAATACTGCAGGGTGTTGGTAAGCAGATGGTGCCAGTTAAAAATCTGCTGATAGGTATGGTGGTTAAAATACTGCTGACATGGATACTTGTGGGAATGCCATCAATAAATGTCAATGGTGCTGCCATAGGTACGGTAGTTTCATATATAATAGCGGTGACATTGAACCTCAGAGCGGTTAAGAAATATACAGGAACTAAGCTTGATGCAGGACTTATATTCGTTAAGCCGTTTATAGCATCAGCGCTGATGGGAGCTGTTGTTTTCGGAGCATATAAGCTATTTATGGGAATTACAGGTCATAACAGCATTGCTACACTGCTCGGTGTCGGTGTCGGCGTTGTAGTTTATGTAATAATGATTTTTGTGACAAAGGCTATCAAAAAAGAAGAGCTGGCAATGCTTCCTAAAGGAGATAAGCTGGTAAGGATAGTAGGAAAGTTTGTTAAATAGTAAAACGGAAAGATAAGAAGATGAAAGAAAAGGCAACCACAAGAGAAGAGGCGATAGCAAGACTTTGCGATATAGTGGCTCTTCTGAGAAAGGAATGTCCATGGGACAGGGTACAGACTCATGAAAGTCTTAAGACATGTATGATCGAGGAAGCCTATGAAGTTTGCGATGCTATAGACAGGCAGGATTATGACAATCTCAGAGAGGAATTGGGAGATGTAATGCTGCAGGTGATTTTTCACAGTGCTCTGGAAGAAGAGAAGGGAACGTTTGATATTACAGATGTAATAAACGATGAATGTGAAAAAATGATACGCAGACATCCGCACATTTTTGCAGATGAAAATACAAAAAGTGTTGACAAAGTACTGGAAAAATGGGAAAATATCAAGCGTAGTGAGCATGGGAGCATGTCCTATACCGATGAGTTGAGGCATGTGCCTAAGGGAATGCCGGCTCTTATGCGCAGCTACAAAGTACAGAAGAAGGCTGCAAATGCAGGCTTTGACTGGGATGATGTAAGCGGTGCCATAGATAAACTCCATGAGGAAACAGGTGAGTTTGCTCAGGCATACGCAGAAGGCAATCCCGAACATATAAGAGAAGAACTGGGTGATGTCCTGTTCTCCGTTGTGAACATAGCCAGATTTTTAAAGATTGATCCTGAAGCTGCGCTTCATGAAACCAGTGAAAAGTTCATCAGAAGATTTGCTGAAATGGAGCAGACGGCAACAGATAGAAATCAAAATCTTAAAGATATGAGTCTTGAAGAGATGGATAAAATCTGGGAAGAAGTTAAAAGAAGTGAATAACAGTTAATATGTATACAACTGTTATACATAAACGCGTATATAAGGAGGAAGAAATATCATGAACAAAGCAGAACTGATTGCAGTAGTAGCAGAAAAAACAGGATTTACTAAGAAGGACGCTGAAGCGGCAGTAAACGCAACTATGGCTTCCATCGAAGAATCTCTCGTAAAGGGTGAAAGAGTTCAGCTGATCGGCTTCGGTACTTTCGAAGTTCGTCAGAGAAAAGCAAGAACTGGCAGAAACCCAAGAAAGCCTGGCGAAACTATCCAGATTGCAGCTTCTAAGGCTCCTGTATTCAAGGCCGGAAAAGCTCTTAAGGATTCCGTAAACAAATAGGAATAAAAATGCTTTGGGGAGCGGCGAAGGCTGCTCCCTTTATTATTTAAAATTTATTTTGGGAGATAATAATGAGAATAGATAAATATCTTAAAAACTCTAGACTTATAAAAAGAAGGTCGGTGGCAAAAGAAGCCTGTGACAGCGGTAAAGTATCAGTTAACGGCAAGGTAGCAAAGGCTGGTACAGAAGTTGTCGAAGGGGATACGATAAGAATTGAGTTTGGGACAAAGATAATAACAGTAAGAGTTCTGGATACAAAGGATTCTCAAAGAAAAGAGGACGCCGGAACAATGTATGAAGTGATTGAAAATCAGTAAGAGCAGCATCTGTGTCGATGCTGCTCTTACTGTTTAAACAATCTATTGTGAAAGGTGGTTATTTCGCAAAATATCGGCTAACGGGAAGTATACATATTCCAATTATTATGGCGATGGATGAAGCTGTTATAAACAACGACAGGCCAGAAATAAACGAAACTAACATGGCAGACAGGAATTGTCCTGTAAACATGGCCATTGTGCACAGACTGGCGTTGATACCTTTCTTTTCCGGAGCGCTTTTGCTGACAACAAGACTGTTAAACAGTGGAGTAGAAAGTCCGAAACCAAGGCCCATAAATACAACGGCGATAGCCAGAATAATTTTTGCCGGTGAAATAAAAAACAATATATATGCAAGAGCATAGCATATAAAGGCGATGGTAAGGCATCCTTGGGCTTTAATCTTAGCGACAATCTTAGGCATAAAGCCTGCAGCTAAAACTGCGATTAAATCTAAAACAGCCAGATAATATCCTGTAAAGGAAGGAGAGTAGCCAAGGTTGTTTTGCAGATATATAGGCAGAGAAACCATCGCAGTGAAGAACATCAGCATTCCTAAAAAAGCTATAAGCAGTACTAAAGCAAGAGGTACGCCTTTTGCATTGGTTTGATCATTATTGTTATCGTTATTTTCTGAAATAGGCCCTATAGCAGGGATAAATATTAGAATCATAAGTAGGGCAAGGAAGCCTAAAGCATATATGAAAAATGGAGTCTTCCAAGTGAAATCTGCCAGAAAGCCTGCAACGCCCAAGAAAACGACGCCGCCAAATTCCATGGACATGCCCTGTATAGCTAAAATTTTAAGCTGCATTTCTCCTTGGAAGAATCCCGCAATCAGCGTTACTCCCGAACTCATGATGGTTGCCGTTGCGGCACCTAAAAGAAATCGATCGATAAATAAAAGTACAGCATTAGGCATAAAGGCGCCTAAAACTCCCGTTAAACCGTAAAAAAACAGTCCTGCCACGCCAACCTTGTAAGGCCCGACCTTATCAATAAGTTTTCCAAAGAAGATAGAAGTAACAACAACTCCTAAGGCAGGGGCGGTTACGAGCCATGAAGCAAAATTGCCAAGTCCAAATACTTCTCCAAGCTCAGGCAGAGCCGGAGTTATGGCATTTCCCACCATTACCGTCAGACTGCTCATAAGCATTATGGCGACTATACCGGCTTTGCCTATATCTTTTTTCATATTGTTCATAGATATCTGTCACCTCCGAATAAAAAAGGGAAACACCTTTTTTAAGATGTTTCCCGATTTAGCCGTTCAGATTTTATATGAGAAAAGAAATGAAAGCACCTTAAAATAAGGTTTGTCTTTCTTCTCTCATCCAGACTTCACTGTTGGCTTCGTGATTTAAACGAATTAGCTTTCGCTCGCGGGCTATACCGCCAGTAGAGTAAATGACTCATTCTAGAAGAAATCCGATTCCGTATTTATTTGTTATAAACAGGATAACAAACCGCGGTACGGCTGTCAACCGATTGCATTGATGTGCAAATTAGAAAATAGGTTTCATTGGGATTTTGAGAATGACCCTATTCCAGATAAACGGTATTGTAATAGTTTGTACCACTAGCATAAGAGCTGCTTCTGCAAGTCGTGTAGGTACCAGTGCCCAGAAACCATGTCCCATCATAATGTACAGCCAGAGGGTGTTTAAAACTACCGTGATGCTGCATAAAACGGCAAGGGCTGCAAGAAAAGCGCGCTTTGCAGTCACTTCACGATTGTGCAGTATTAGTCCGTAAAGGACGCCTGTGATAAAAGCTGATAGCGTAAATCCCGGGAAATACATTCCGGAAGGAAAGATCAACATCCCGAGGACATCGCCGATGGCATAACATATGCCGGCCTTAATAGGACCAAACATTATAGCGGTTACAGCTACAGGCAGGAATCCGAAACCGATTCTTGCTATAGGGAGCTGTATCGACAGGAACCTCGTAAATACGATCTCAAGAGCAATAAGAAACGCCATCACTATCAGCTGATAGGTCAGATTAGCTTTCTTCATAAAAAAACTCCTTTCGACGATAGAGTGTTCCTACACTGCCAGAAAAGAGCCTGTTTCTCATATTCATAAGTGTAGTAGCGGACGCAATATTGTATCGTAAGCCGGATTGCTTTTCGTCCACAGGCAACATCCCATCCCATGGCACTTGACGCACAATATTTACTCTACGCAACTAAAGACTATCACAGAATATATTGGCAGTCAATGGAACCGTTGATTATGTATGTAAAACTTTTTTAAATATCCTATTGACATGGTATGTGTCATTTAGTATACTGACAAAGCTGTCGTTAAGGCAGCTTAACAGAAGAAATTGGAAGTCAAAAAGACTTCGAAAAAGAAATAAATATTTCTTGACAAGGCAATTTGATTCTGTTAAACTAATAAAGTTCGCTGAAGCGGACAGAACCTAAAAAACTTCATAGTATAAAGAACAAGTCAAA
>OGWU01001378.1_pt1 | contig 14012 bp, 12 predicted proteins | sample 1576071 | NCBI WGS metagenome assembly OGWU01 (sample SAMEA3541582, study PRJEB24748) | human gut metagenome | biome: human gut; feature: human-associated habitat; material: faeces | place: China | collected 2012
ACTACACCATCATGGAGGCCACCAACGGCCACGAGTACACCGGAAATTACAGCAACGAGACCTGGAAGGATGTAGTGTAAACAGTTTCCTTCCCAGGCAGTTTCCCTCAGCAGCCCCCACTTGGGGGCTGCTTTTATTTTTTCTCTTTCCATAGCTCCAGTAGGAGAGATACAGGCGGAGCCAACCTCATGCTCATACGCAGCAGATCTTTGTGTAAGAAAACCACGGCAGCCGGCCCTGTCTGTTCTCACAGAAACACATTCGGTTTTTCTCCTTAACTTGTCATTTTGCCCTAAATTTCCCGGGCATTTTTTACTTTTTGTCTACTTTACTTCTGCCGGGCAGCATGGTATATTCTAAACAAGTATATCTATTGTTGTTTTTTATCTATGTGTGGGTGACCAAGTGTCCCAGCAATCAAGTGCCCAAGCGAACATATCCTTGCGGATATAAGTTCGTCCAGATTCTCGAGCTCCTTTATTCCGAAAATAAGCGGTTCGGGAATATACGTGGGGAAGCATACTTCATTGTTCAGAAGGGAGAGCAAAACGATGGCAAAGGTAGATTCCATTGGCGAGGCCGTCCGTAACATGTCCGTCCACATGGCAAATCTGTATTACTACATGACAAAAGCCGTGTTAGAGGATTTTGGCCCGGACGCAAAAAAATCCTTTGAGCGGGCCATCATTGAGTTTGGTCACGCCCGGGGAAAGAAAATTGCAGAAGAAGTGCTGGCTGCCGGCCTGCCGCTGACACTGGAAAACCTGGACCGCTACTACGATATCCCCATCGCAGAGGGCTGGGACGTCCACCGCACCTATGAAAACGACACCAAGATGAATGTGACTGACAGCTGCACCTTCGCCGATGTCTGGCTGGAGAAGGATTGGGCAGAGATAGGCCATATCTATTGCCTTATCGACATCGCCATTCGGGAAGGATACAGTTCCAATGTGAAGTTCTGTCCCATCCGCAACATTCTGGAGGGGGATCCCTACTGCCAGTCTCTGACCATCTACCGGGATAACGCCAAGAAGGGGCAGTAATCCCAACTCATGAAGCGTGGCGGGAAGAACAGCCGCCTTTCAGCCTTGCAAAAATCAGACGGAACAACAATGCACTTAGGAGGGGGCAATGATGTTCAAGAGAGGTCCTGAGAGTAAGTTAAAGAAGAAAAAATTTGAAGCACCGCATACCTATGTCATTATTTTTGCCGTAGTCATTTTCTGCTGGCTACTGACCTTTATGGTCCCTGTGGGAAAATATGATATGCAGACTGTGGAATACCAAGCCGCAGATGGAACCACCGCAACGCGCGAGGTAGTCGTGGAGGGCTCCTTCCGGTATAAACACCCCTATATTCCGGAAAAGCTGGAAAGCGCTCTGACTGAGTTGGCCGCAGATACGGAAACATTGAAAGAGCTGGGCGTTTCGGCTGAGGATATCCAGTCCCTGATCGAAAGCGAGAGTTTTAATCAGGAGGCGCTGGATGCGATTGGGTTGACAGAGCCCGTCATGTACCAGATGTACGGCACTTCTTTGCAGGATACTTCCGTTCGGTTAACAGAGCATGCCGGCGTTTGGGGCACCGAAAATCATCATGGCTTCGGCGTGCTGAACTATCTCTATGAAGGATTGGTCACCGGAGACCGCAGCAGCGCTGCTGTGGCCATCATTATGATCATCCTGGTGATTGGCGGCTCGTTCGGCGTTGTCATTCAGACCGGCGCTATCAACACCGGCATGTACGCCTTCATCAACAAGGTCGGCAAATGTGAAATTTTAATTGTCCCGGGGCTGACCTTCCTGTTTGGCCTGGCCGGCGCGGTGTTCGGCATGCAGGAATCGGTCATTGCCTTTGTCATGGTGGTAGTCCCCATTACCGTAGCCATGGGCTATGACTCCCTGGTGGCCATCGGCATCACCTATGTTGCCGCTATGGCAGGCAATGCCACATCCTGGATGAACCCCTTTGGCGTGGGCCTGGCGCAGGGTATTGCCGGCGTCCCGGTTATGTCCGGCGCGGCCTTCCGTATCGCGCTTTGGATCATCACCATGTCGATTACAGCAGCTTACATGACCTTTTATGCGCTCAAGGTGAAAAAGAATCCCCAATCTTCTCTGGCCTATGAGAGCGATGCATATTTCCGCCAGATGGAAAAGGTGGACATCTCCGATAAGCGGATTACCTTGGGCGACGCACTGGTTCTGATTGTATTTGCCGCAGGAATGGTGTGGCTGGTATACGGCGTGATCGGACTGGGGTACTCCATTCCGGAAATTGCCTCTATTTTCTTCGTGGTCGGTCTGGCCGCCGGTGTCATCGGCGTCATTTTCAAATTGAATGGCATGACTGTAAACAGCATGGCCAAGGCTTTTGAGGAAGGTGCTGCCGGCCTGTGCGGCGCGGCCCTTGTCATCGGCATGGCCAAGGGCGTTACTCTGGTTCTGGGCGGCACCGAAGCGGATCAGTTCTCCGTGATCAACACCATCCTGAACGTGACCAGCAACGCCCTGTCCGAGGTCCCCGCTTCTGTTTGCGCCGTACTGATGTTTGCCTTCCAGACCATCTTCAACTTCTTCGTCTCTGCAGGCACCGGACAGGCTGCGCTTACTATGCCCATCATGGCTCCTCTTGCAGAGCTGGTGGGTACCACCAAGCAGATCGCTGTTCTGGCCTTCCAGATGGGCGCTATGTTCGCCGACGCTTTCTTCCCCACCTGTGCGGCTCTGATGGGCGTTCTGGGTGTGGCCCGAATCGACTGGTTCCGCTATGCGAAATGGCAGTATAAAATGCAGCTACTCTACTTCGTTTTGGGTGCCATCTTCCTAATCGTAGCCTGTGCAATCAATTTCTCATAAACAAAATCCATACGCTTTCTAACGTGCTTCGTACTCGTTGACTCCAAGAGGTCCCCTGCCTGCCGCATAAGCGAGCCGGCAGGGGACTTCTTGCTGTTTTGAACACCTGAAACGCCAAGGAGGAGCGCGGACACTGCGTCCGCACTCCTCCTTGGCGTTATTGGGGGAAAGAAAGAGAAAATCTATACTCGTATCAGGGCTTCCAAAGCCGCCAGCTTCAAACAGGTACAGAATACTTGTGCCGCCGTTTGCACATCCTCCAGCGAAGGATAGGAGGGAGCAATGCGGATATGACGGTCCTGGGGGTCATTTCCGTAGGGATAGGCTGCCCCCGCCGCCGTAATAACCAGCCCAGCTTGCCGGCATAGCTCCACCGTGCGTTTTGCACAGCCAGGCATGGTATATAAGCTGATGAAATACCCGCCCTCCGGCTGCGTCCATTGGGCTATCTCCAGGGGGAGCAGCCGCTCCAGCTGGGTGAGAAACGCGTCGAACCGGGGCCGGAGCAGATCACCGTGGTGCTGCATCAGCTCCAGCGTATGGGCCTTGTCCCTGAGAAAGCGGACCTGACGGAGCTGATTGACCTTATCACAGCTGATCATTTGGGCATCCATAAGGCCACTAAGGTACTGGATGTTCGCCTGGCTGGCAGCCATAACTGCCATCCCGGCGCCGGGAATGGTCATCTTCGAGGTAGACGCAAATTCATAGATCATATCCGGATTCCCATTCTGGGCACACAGAGAGAGCATATCCGGCATAGGACGGTAATCCCCCCGGAACTGGTGGACACAGTAGGCGTTATCCCAAAGGATCATAAAATCCGGCGCCGCCGGCTTGAATGCCGCCATCCGGGCGATCGTGGACGAGGAATAGATGATTCCATCCGGGTTAGAGTACTTCGGCACGCACCAGATCCCTTTCACTTCCGGGTCGGCGGCCCAATGCTCCACTTGCTCCATATCGGGCCCCTCCTCCGTCATGGGGATCGGGATCAGTTCCATCCCAAAGGACTGGGTAATGCGGAAGTGCCGGTCATAGCCGGGACAGGGGCACAAAAATTTGACCCGCTCCAGCTGGCTCCAGGGCTGGGGACTGTGGAGCAGACCGTTGGTCCAGGCCTTGGCCACCAGATCATACATCATCGTCAGGCTGGAGCTTCCACCCACAAAGCACTGTTCCGGCCCCACGTCCAGCAGCTCCGCCCAATACCGCTTTGCACAGGGCATCCCGCTCAGTTCTCCGTAGTTTCTGGCGTCCACGCCATCCTCCACGCAGTCATCAAAGTTCAGCACGGAAAACAGTTCCCGGGACAGCGCCAGCTGCTCCAGCCCAGGTTTTCCCCGGGCCATATTCAGCGCCAGACCCCGCTCCTTCCAGGTCTCATATTCCGCCTGGACCTGCTTCCATTCCCGGATTTGTTCTGCTCTGCTCCAATGTACATAGCTCAAGACCACCGCCTCCTTTTATGCCCGGGTATACCGAGCCTTGATGTAGGCCTCCAATTCTTCCATATACTGCTCCAGGGAGCGCAGGGAGAGATACTCATCCTCCGTGTGGAAATTGACTCCCTGAGGCCCATATAGGATGGTGGGAATGCCCAGACTCTGGTAGAGAATATTTCCGTCGCTCACGCTTTGATTGACCCGCAGTTCCGGCACACGCTGAAACCGCTGTTTCAGGAAGGAGCAGAGCGCGATCAGGTCGGGCTGATCCTGCGGCAGCTGGTAGGAGGGATAGCTGGGGATCTGCCGGGTGATCTTCAGGCTTCCCCTTCCCACCGCCTGTTCATAAATTCGCTTCACATCCTCCAGGAAATCCTCGGCCTTTTCCTCTGCCATCAGCTGTTTATTCAGCAGGCATTCACACCGCTGGGGGATGTTCAGGCTATAACCGGGATAGTCACTTTGGATCATCAGGCAGCAGTGGGACCCCGCTGTCCCCTCCCGGTAGTGCGCCCCCCAGACCTGGTTGACCGCCTGGAGCAGCGCCGCCATGCAGTCCACCGCGTTGATTCCCTTTTCCGGGGTAGCGGCATGGCCCGGCGCCCCGGTGACCTCCAGCTTTAACAGCACTTTTCCGGTGGCTCCCACCACAATGTTGTCAAAGTGAGGCTCTCCCATAATAAAGAACGCATCTTGCTGCGGCCCGGGCTCCTCCAGCCGCCAGCGCACATAGTCGTTGGCCCCGATGGAGTGCCGCTCCTCGTCTGCCAGCCCCACAAATTCCACCTCTGCATCCCACAGGAACCCCTGTCGGCGCAGAGATTTCAGTACCATGAGCTGGGCAGCCAGGCCGCCCTTCATGTCTCCGGCCCCCAGTCCCCGCAGTCGGTCTCCCTCCTGTATCAGGCAGTAAGGGTCGCTCTTCCAGCGGGGGGTAGGGGGGACGGTATCCAAATGGCCGCCCAGCATCAATTTTCGCCGGGACGGCTTTTCGGTCTGCGGCCAGCGCCCCACTACATTATAGCTTTTGCCCTCCACATGGAGCAGGTGGGTCTCCATACCCAGCTCCGTTTTCAGAAAAGATTCCAAAAACCGGGCGTGCGCCTCTTCATTTTGAGACTCGCTGGGAATGGCCACCAGCTGCCGCAGCAGATCCAGGCAATTATTGATCTGGCTCATAGCTCCTCCTGTGTGTTTACACTTCCATAGGATCGTCTGGATGGCCGCAGGTTCAGCCGGGCAGCCAGCTCCGCCCAGGCAACAGCCAGAAAAGCAGGGTCAATCACCTTCACTCCGAACTCCTGCTCCAGGGCATCGCCGTACTGGGCCATGCCCAGGCAGCCCAACACCAGCGTGTCGGCCTGGTCCTCTTCCACCGCCACCTGGCACACCGCCCGCAAATAACGCATGGTGGCCTGGGGATCGTCCCGCAGCTCCGCCACTGGGATATTCAGTGCCCGTACACGAGCCAGCTTCTCCCGGCAGACCGGATTCTGCTTGAGTCTGCGCAACGTGCGGGATACGTTTCTCTCCACGGTGGTGACCACGGTAAAACGGTTTGCCAGCATGTCTGCTGCGGCCAGCGCCACCGCCCCCGGTCCTACCACCGGGATGGAGAGCTGCTCCCGCAGGGCATCCACGGCCAGGTCGCTAAAGCAGTAGACCACAAAGGCGTCATAGCCCTTCTGCTGGGCCTGTCGCCCAGCCTCCAGAAGATAGGGGCCCGCGATTACCTCATCGGTAATCGATTCAATGGATATGGGCCCTGCAGGGATACAGTCTACCGACAGATGGGTCCCGGGGGACACGGCCCGGGAGAGCATGCTCTCCCGGGCGTTCAGCGTGTCCCGGTCCATTCCACTATTGGGGATCAGAATCTTCAGTTTTATCTGCTCCATAGCCACTCCCTCTTTATTTCAACAGGGCAGAATATAGCTGGGCCAACTTCATAATCGTGAACAGGCTGTCGTTGATCCGGTTCTTGTTTTTGACTACCTGGGTCTGCACCATGCCGTACTCCAGGGAATCGGGGGCCAGCTCCTTCAGCCGGGGCAGATCAGCAAACAGGGGAATGGGCGCGGACAGTTTGCTGAACCCGTAGCTGTCCTGAGAGTACTTGTCCGTATAGGTCATCGTGACATTTGTAATCTGACGGGAGACCTCCTTGACAAAGTCGTTGTACAGCTGGGCCTTCTCACCGCGACAGGCTTCTTTCCGCTGCTGTACCTGGGCCACCAGCTCTTCGGTCTGGGCCAGATTGTCCAGCAGGTCGGAGAAGTTTACATGCTGCCCATATTCCTCCGCCAGCTTTTTTGCCTTGGCACGGAACTGGCTGAGCTTTTCAGAAAAATCATAGGGCAGCAGCTCCACCGTAGCCAGGTCATAGATCACCTGGATGGAGGCCTGGGTATCCTCCACCAGAACATCGGGATCACACTTGTCCAGGCCGTCCTCCTTGGTATGGTTCCACCAGCCCAGGGTAGCGCCGTGGGCATGTTCCATATAGGCCTGAGTGAACGAGATGCGCTGGGTGATGGAGGGCACGCCGATGCCCATAAAGCTCTGATCTCCAATTTTCTTCAGGGACATGGCACGGAGCTCCATCTGGGGCAATACCTTGGCCGCATTGGCCTTGGCAAAATCCAGCAGCTCCTCAGAGGCCTTGATCTCAAACAGCTCCGTCTCCCGTACGCCGGTGGAGTCGATGTGCATATATCCTACACATTTTTTGTTCAGTGCGTCCCAGTAGTTGTCTACAAACCAGGTGGAGCCTGCCGCTTCGGCCACCTCATGGCCATTCCAGAAGACGAAATAGATATCCCGGTCCAGCTCCTCCCGGTGCTGACTCAGAATGCGGCATATTTCCAGCGTGGTGGCGTTTCCGGTGGCATTGCAGGTAACACCGGGCTTCCACGCGTCCAGGTGAGAGCAAACCAGCACAAATTCGTCCCGCTTTCCGTTGCCGCGGAGGATACCTCTGGGCTGATGAACCTGACTCCAGGTCCGGTCGGCAATGGCCGTCACCTTGACCCGCACCGGGCGGCCCTCCTGACACCAGGCCTTCAGGGTCAGACCGGCTCCCCGGGTCACTCCAACGCCCACCAAGTCGGGAATCATATGGAAGTTGCTCTGTGTAGGATTGCCCCACACCGCCTTCAGGCCCCGGCGGCAGATGACCTCCTCATCGTTGCCCCAGTTCATACACATAATGCCCGCCGCGCCCATCTCATAGGCGATTCGGGCCTTTTCCGGCACAGGAGGGGCGTAAGAGACTTCCACCAGGACCATCTTGCCCGCTACATCCAGCCCCTCATACGCCCCATAGGACCCATCTCCCACATAGACCAGTTCAAACTCCTCACCCTCCGGTGGGGTGGCCCGGATATGTGCACAGGGCAGGCTGTCAATCTCACGGAACTCAGGCTCCAGAATCTGCACTTTGGAAAACATGGGATCGCTGTTATACGTATAAAATGTCTCATTTTCCACTTCCAGACCATATTCACGCATACGCTGGGCCACATACTCCGCCGCCGCCGCCTCACAGGGGCTGCCTGCCAAGCGATAGGGGAAGTGTTCGGTCAGGTAACGGACGGTCTGCATCATCCCGGCCTGGCTTACTTCAGATCTTATCGTGTGTTCAGACATAGTTGCTCCATCCCTTTCTTTACACTCGCACGGATCGATTCCTTCTGCATTTATTCGTGCAGCAACAAGTTCCTTGTTGCTGACCGAGTTACTTGGTCACCCACAAGTATTGAAACTACTACAAGCTCAGTATATAACAAAATCAGCAAAAGTCAACCTCAACTTTTGCTGATTTCTGTCTATTTTATTTTAAATAATCAATGGTGCTCTGAATGTGATTGAACATGCACTGCTTTGCTTTCGGGGCATCCCGCTGCAGCAGAGCCTGCACGATCAGCCCGTGCTCCCGTGTCTCCAAATCTACCCGATGCATATCCAGCACATCGTGGGATGTGGTTTGCATCATCTCCAAAATCGTGCTCAACACGATATCCAAGGTCTGTTCCATAAACATGCTGCCGGTCTTTTTTGCATAGAGGCGGTGAAGATCAAATTCTCCCACCGTTGTCCCGGTCTCTTGGAACTTCTGCACCATACGCCGATAGGCCGCCTGGATCTCAGCCAGATCCTCATCGGAAGCATTGCGGACAATCAACTCCATTGCCTTTTCTTCCAGCACTTGGCGGACCTCATAGGCCTCCCGAAGCGAATAGCGCTCTAAATTTTTGGACATCTGGAGGTACTTGTCCTGCTGGACATTGCTGCCGGGAAGGGAGCGCAGGAAGCGGCCCCGCCCCTGCTTGGAGACGATGATCCCCCGCTGCTCCATAACGTGAAACGCCTCACGCAGAACGTTTCGGCTCACTCCCAGCCGTTCGATCAATTCCCGCTCTGAGGGAAACTGGGCCCCCGGCTGAATTTTTTGCTCATCAATAATCTGATATAATGCACTTACAACTTCCTGGTATAGGAGCGGCCGGCTGATTCTGGAAGAAAAATTCATGGTCCAGTTAATACTCCTTCCCATTCAAGATTCATTCTCATTTTAGTTTGAACCGAAAAAAATGTCAAGATTTTCCCGCCCATTGTGTATTCTCCCCCCCCTGTTGGAAGCAGGATAACTCTGCTTTGTCCACGGCCTATATTCACAACGTCATGCCCGGCGCATCGCCAGCTTACAGGACTCCTATCCTTGCATATAACGGCTTCAACAGTCCCCAACCACAACACTTTATGTCCTTACATGGACAAACACCAGGTAACTCAGTATAATGAATTACAAACTATGTTTCACTTTATTGGAGAGGATCGTACAGACTTTTTGTCTTACACCGCAAGATAACTATGATCACTTTAATATGTTCCACCCTTGCCACTCCATCTGAGCGCAATTTTATGCTAGGCGTGTATGAAAAATATCACAAACTGATGTATTCTATTGCAGGAAGAACAGCAAACACAGCAGACTGTGAAGACATTGTTCAGAACGCGATGATAAGTTTGATAAAGAATTGTGCGACACTGATGTGTTTGGATGAACCCGCATTGGTAAAATACATTTCCATTACCGTTCGAACCACATCAATTAAGTACTATTCCCAGAAAGAGGCCTGGCAGAGCAGAGTGATCAGCCTTGATGACGAAGATATTCCCGACATGCCGGACACGTGTCCGCCAATCGAGGAAATGCTTTGTTCAACCGAGAGCATGGAGGAATTTCGTCAAGCATGGCGTGGTCTGGCAGACTCCGAAAGACTGCTCTTGGAACAAAAATACTTTTTATCCCTATCTGATGACGAACTATCGCAGATCTATCTTCCTGCAGGGTAGTAGCATTCCTAGCCAGAGTCCCATCTTTGGCGGAATGCTCACGTACGATACCTTAGTTTTTTATGGTGCTGTTCTGCGGCAGGCGACATTCAAACATTTCTTCAAAAAAGATAAAAAAGTACCGCAATCGATTGATTGCGGTACTTTTTTCTGGTTGCGGGGGGCGGACTTGAACCACCGACCTCCGGGTTATGAGCTGCGGTCTGAATGGGCTTTCCGCTCCTTTGAGGGCTTTTGTGCTCTTTCTGCTGGGGACTGAAATACGATTTGGGCCACTTTGCTCCATTGGTTCCACCCAGTCAAAAGCCCGTATGGGTCACGGTTTGGGTCAGGCGGAAGCCGTCTCGTCAAAGAAGCCCCGCACTGGCTTAGGCTGGAGTTCCCGTTTGGACAGTTCCCGCTCATAGTTCACGCGGGTGATCTCTTCAATAAACGCCTTCTGTGTTGAAGTGGCCTTCGGCCAGGAGATACCAAACTTTTTGCACATGGAGAAGAAGATTCCATACCACAGCCGGTCCTCCTCGCTCTCGTGAGTAAAGTACCATTTGGCGCTTTCCATGCTCAACCCTCCTCCAGGTAATCGGTAAAAATCATCTGTGCTGCCTCGTCACAAATCAAATATCTGGGTGCCGTTCCACGATCCCTTCCAGGCAGGCGGACCGCACCGAAATCCCTTTCGTAGTGTCTGGCCAGTTCCGGCGTTTTGGCATCCAGCGTTACATCGCCGTTAAATCCGGCGTCTACCGACAACTTAATGCCATAGGCGATCAATGCACGACCAATTCCCCGATACTTGGGTATCTCCACAAGGGTCAGATTGCTCTCGGCTTGACTCTCCATATAGACGATATGAACGCCCATATTACCATTGCGGACTTCATAGGCGCCAAGAGCTACCAATTCGCCCGCAACCGTTTTAAACGCATAAAGGTCAAAACCACTGGATGTAATATAGTCGCTGGTCCAGTCTGTCTGCCACTGGGGTTCAACAGATGTAGTCTCAAAATCTTGTTGGGTGGCTTTTAAAGCTGTTACAAGGATTTTCTTTTTCTGCACATCCCAAATATGAAGCCTAAATCTCGCCACATTGCTCACCCCACTTCTTGTAATCAGTATACCATAACAAAGCCCTTCTTACAACTTTTGAGGCCAGAGAAATAAAAAGCAGAGATAAAGTGTATCAAAAACCAACACGCAATACAAAGAAAAAGGCAGCACCGGCTGCATCCCCGCTGTTTGCCCTTGTGAGCCGCTGTGCGGCCTCTTGGAGGGCTGAGTAGGGTAGCAGGGCCCGTAAGGGCTTTCGAGGCGGATTTGGGCCAGTGTCGGGCCTGGATCAAAGCGCAAGGCCGGAGACGAAAGAAAAGCAGGAGAAAGAGCCGGGGTCGTAAACGCCCCGGCTCGGCCACTTCTGCCCGCAGTGCGGGCAGTTTCAAGCCCTGCGGGGCGGGGTTGTCAAAGGTAAAATTTGCTCCTTCCGGGGTTGCGATTCCCTGTACCCTTAGTGCCAGGGAATTTAAAACGGAGTTGGTGAGGGGGTACCTCAAAAATTGCACCGCAAAACAAAATAAAAGGGTCGTAGAAAATAGCACGGTGTTAACAATGATTAGGCGCAGAGCAAATTGTTACGGTTCTGATAACTTCGCCCCTTTGCTCTAGCTATTGTCTAACAGTTAGGGTATTGTGTGTTGCTGAAAAGGAGGCGACACACATGTCGAAAAAGCGAGCCAATGGCGAGGGCAGCATCCGGAAACGAAAAGACGGCCGCTGGGAGGGCCGATACACGGCGGGGCATGACCCGGAGACCGGCAAGACCATTTACAAAAATGTACTGGGCAAAACCCAGGCAGAGGTCAAACAGAAACTGAAAGCCGCCATTAAGGAGACGCTGTCTCTGGACTTAACCAAAGTTGGAAAATACACGGTAGGGGAGTGGATGGAGGTGTGGTTCGAGGACTATGCCAAAATCAAAGTCCGGCCCTCTTCCCACCAGACCTACCGGGGCTACATTGACAACCACATCAAGCCCAACATCGGGGATATCCCGCTGGAAAAGCTCACTTCTCTGGACTTGCAGAAGCTCTACAAGAAGCTACTGACCAAAGGCCGGGTAGACCGGCTGGAGGCCAAGGAACAGCCCAAGGGTCTCAGTGCCAAGACAGTGCGGAACATCCATCAAATTCTGTCCTCTGCTCTGAAACTGGCTCAGGAGCAGCGGATCATCCTTACCAACCCGGCGGAGGGCTGCGCCCTGCCCAAGGTGGAGCACAGAGAGATGAAAACTCTACCTATGGAGCAGCTCCAGTCCTTCCTGCGGGAAGCGAAAGAGAGCGGCGTGTTTGAACTCTACTATCTCGAACTGGCCACCGGTCTGCGGCGTGGTGAACTTCTGGGACTCAAATGGGAGGACATTGATTTGGACCGAGGCGACCTCCGGGTTCGGCGGCAAATCTCCCGGATCAACGGGGAAGTGGTGGAGGCACCCCTGAAAACAAAAAACGCCTACCGCACCCTGCCGTTGGCAGAAGATACGATAACCGTTTTGAAAGAACAGAGAAAGAAAGCGGGCAATGGCCCCTGGGTATTTCCGTCGCCCACTGGCGGACCTATCTCACCGGACAGCGTCCTGCATAAGCTCCACCGGGTGCTGAAGCGGGCAGGACTGCCCAGGGTGAGGTTCCACGATCTCCGGCACACCTTCGCCACCCTGGCCCTGCAGAATGGGGTGGACGTGAAAACAGTCTCCGGCATGCTGGGCCACTTCTCCGCCGGGTTTACCCTGGACACCTACACCCACGTGACCAGCGCCGCTCAGCGCCAGGCGGCACAAACCATGGGGAGCGTGCTCTCCAGTGTGGTATAGACCGTTCCGGCCCTTTCCGCTAAAATTTCCCGTATGGGTCACGGTTTGGGTCAAACATAAACTGCAAAAATAAACTATCCGAAAAAGTGATAAAAAAACAAAAATAATCCGCTGAAATCACATGATTTCAGCGGATTTCTGGTTGCGGGGGGCGGACTTGAACCACCGACCTCCGGGTTATGAGCCCGACGAGCTACCAACTGCTCTACCCCGCGATATGGTGCCGGAGACCGGGGTCGAACCGGCACGGGATTGCTCCCACGGGATTTTAAGTCCCGGGCGTCTGCCAATTCCGCCACTCCGGCATAAGGGACGTGGCGCCGATCTCGTTTAAGTGCTAGATTAGAATACCACATCTTCCTCCCGGTGTCAAGAGAATTTTTTATATTTTCTCGCCGCCCCAAAATCACCCGGCTTTTTTGAGCGATCCGAAGGCAATGAAATCGCGCTGGAAAAATTTTACCTTTGGGTGTACAAAATCCGGCACATATTTTACCCTGCACCGCATAGAATGGTCTGTATGCCGGCAAGCGCCGGACGACACTACCCAAGGAGGCGAAAACAAATGGAGGATACCGCCATGTACAATACCCATTCCCATATACAGATCCCCGTCCCCGCGCCCAAGGATCTGGATGATCTGATTTTCCAGGGCGAAGTGTGGCTCATCAGCGATCGCTGAGGGCGGTCTCCTATTAGGAGACCGCCTTTTCTTCAAACAAGTCGCAAAGCGACTTGTTTGAAAAGGGTTGCACGCAAGTTAGGCCTCGATTCCTTGCGGAAAAGTCGGCCAAACTTGCGCGAGAAGTGTTTTTTCCGCGGCACATGTCCCCGGAAAAAACCGATTTTAATTTATTCCGCCGCCTGCGGGCGTCGGAACTCCTTGCAGGAGGGCCTTTTTCTCCTTTCTCCTGGACGAAACTGTCTGATTTTTCCCCCGGGGGTTTACTTTTCTTTCCCGGTCAGATATAATATTTTAGCTGAATTTTCATGTTTTCCCACCGGGAAGTTTATTTTGTTAAAGAGAGTGAGGACCCTATGCTTCAATTCGACGAGTACAAAGTCAAGCTGAACAATCTGGCCCCCACCTTGGAGAAGCTGGGCCAGGCCCTGGACCTGGAGAGCGCCGAGCGGGAGCTGGATATGCTCCAGGCCGAGTCGGCCGCCGACGGCTTCTGGAACAATTTGGAGAAGGCCCAGAAGGTGCAGCAGCGCATCAAGACCCTCCAGACCAAGGTGGACAAGCACCACAAGCGCAAGCAGCACTGGGACGACCTGATGGCCCTGTGCGAGATGGGCAACGAGTTTGAGGACGAGTCTCTGGTCCCCGAGCTGGAGGAGGGCTACGCCGCCCTGGAGGCGGAGATGGAGGAGGCCCGGCTGCAGACCCTGCTCACCGGCGAGTACGACAGCTCCAACGTCATCCTGACCATCCACCCCGGCGCCGGCGGCACCGAGGCCCAGGACTGGGCCCAGATGCTCTA
>OGWU01001380.1_pt1 | contig 14007 bp, 16 predicted proteins | sample 1576071 | NCBI WGS metagenome assembly OGWU01 (sample SAMEA3541582, study PRJEB24748) | human gut metagenome | biome: human gut; feature: human-associated habitat; material: faeces | place: China | collected 2012
GGCTGGGCTGGTGATGAGTTGGGCGGGCGTTCCGGTAATTTATCTGGCGGCTGCCGAATCGCTGCCCGCCGGGGCCGCCGGTTCCCCTTATTTGTCGTCCAAAACGCGAAAACGCAACCAAATTGCAAAAAATGTTGCAATTTTCTCATGAAAAAAGAAGACTGGATTTCTCCAGACTTCCCATAGTATGTATCAATGGTTGCAGTTCAAGATCTTCTCAAGCGTATCCGCAAACCTGACATCCTGCTCCTTCGTCCGCTTTGGGCTCCCCTTGGGGTGCTTTCCGGCACGAAGGAGTTTTTTGTTTTCGTATCGCCGCAGCATGAGAGCTTCCATGTTGTCGGCGGTGTATTCCAGACCATTCTGGTTCAGCACTCGTGCGCACTTGGCAAGACACATGCTGGCCAGCCCGTAGTCCTGCGTCACAACCACATCTCCCGGTTTTACCCGGTTGACAAGTGCAAAGTCCACGCTGTCAGCCCCTTTATCGAACACCAGCGTCTGCACACCCTCCCGCTCGATTTGGTGAGCGGTGTCGCACAGGATGATGACAGGAACGCTGAACCGCTTTGCAATCTGCAACGTCAGGTCCACCACCGGGCAGCCATCTGCATCAATCAAAATGGTCATGTGTATTCCTCCATTGTCCACCGAAAGGCTTTCGCCGTGCGCAGGTCAGCGTCTTTGAAATGCCCGCCGTTATTCCATTCAAGAGTGCAGTCTGTGCCACGCTCTGCAAGTCGGCTGTGCAGGGTGCGGATATTATCCCCCACCGCAGCCATGACGGCGTTTTTCGTGTGTTCCTCTTTGTCGCCAAGGCTCAGATAAATGTGCTGTGTTTGCATCGGGTGCTGCTGTTCAAACTCCATCCAGCCCGGAAACCACACAGATGGAGAAGCCGCCGCAACGCCGGAAACCAGAGCTGTCTGCGTGGCTGCCCACAGTGCGAACAATCCAGCCAGCGAATAGCCGCCCAGAATGATTCTGACGTTTTCCGAGAGTTCAAACTGTTGTTTCAGTGTTGGCATGACCTGTTCCGTCAGAAAGCGCAAAGTGTCCGTAGCCTTGCCTCCAAAGCTTTCTTTTCCCCATGCCGCAGGAGCTTCCCACGGGGAAAGTTCATCGTTCCAGCTTTCCACGGGCACGGCCGCAAACAAAAAATTCCAGCTGCTCTGCGCAATCACTGTCACTTCATGGTCTATGCCCTGCAGCTCATGTTCGCCTGTCATTTGGAGCAGTAGGTATTCTGCATGGGGTTCGCCGTAAATGCGGCAAGGTCTGTTCCCGATTTGCATTGTCTGTGCGGTCATTGCGGCATCCTCCCGAAAATTTTCGATAAGCCCAGTATAGCAACTGAAAAATCATTTTGCAATTCGAAAGGCGTTCATAGCAGTGGCAAGCAGTGTCTTCGTATATACAAAGACCATTTTGCGTTGCAAAATGCTTGTTGGGAAATCCCAAACCCTTGAACTGCATCCGACGGATGCAGGCTGCGCGTTTTTGCAAAACGCTCTTTCAGCACTCCATAGGAGTGCAACATAGCAGAATTGAACATAATTAAATGGCGTGGTACAATTATAGCGGAAGCTCTAACGGGAATAGTGTTGGAGAACCGAAAATTAGTCTCAGCTGTTCAGGAAGCTGAGCGTGAACAATTTAAGAGGCTCGAAAAGGAGGGCTGAAGTATGGCACAGCAAGGTGACCGCTACGTTGTTGATCTGAAAGAACCTCATCTGCAATGGGGAGAGTATCGGTATACCGACACACGGGAAACTGTTAAAGATGAAGGCTATATTCCAATTCCGCTCAATGATGCACGGAGATTGGAATTGGTCAACAGCAACGCTACTGGCGGAAAGGATGTTCTTGGAAAAAATCTTTTTAGGTATACGACTTGTGACGGCTATTGCAAAGGCTTTCTTAAAGCACAAGGCAGCAGTGTAGGAGGTTCCCTATACGCGAAACAGTTTTCGCAGCAAGGTGACCTTCGAGCAATCGGCCTATGGTATAAGTATATCGGGGCTCATGTTGGAACGAAAATTGAAGTTTTCTGGAGAACTCCCGAAGATATAGTGCTGTCCTATCGGTAAAAGAAGCTCATGAAACAAAAATGCCAACTGTTCTATGAGGGCGCATTTATGTAAGCCCTTACTGAACGGTTGGCATTTTTATATAAGATAGTCAACACGCAACATATTTGCAGCAATTTTGTTGACAAAATGCTGCGAATATGTTAACATGTGTAATGGGATAGCAGGCTGCCGAAAATAAGAGCAGGTTGATTTTGCATATCTCTGTAAAGTTAATTTCAAAAAGGATTTAGGTGCATGATAGTTGCAGGGGAGACTGCAAGGATGAACCTAGTGGGGTGAACGTATGATTTTTCGTTTAGGAGAATTATTCTGCGGGCCGGGTGGTCTTGCATGGGGTGCAACAAATGCTGATATTGGTGATCCTAATTGGAAGATTGTACACCAATGGTCTAATGACTATGATGAGAACACCTGCAAGACCTACAGACGAAATATCTGCCCAAAGCAGCCAGAGACGGTTTATCATGAGGACATTCGGAAGTTCGACTTAACTCATCTGGCAGACATTGATGCACTGGCCTTTGGCTTCCCTTGCAATGATTATAGTGTTGTGGGCGAGCAGAAAGGCATGGATGGTATTTATGGACCGCTGTATTCTTATGGTGTGAAAGTTCTGCAGCTTTATCACCCGAAATGGTTTTTGGCCGAGAATGTCGGCGGCTTGAAAAATGCAAATGATGGTAAGGCGTTCACCAAAATCCTTGATGAAATGCGTAAGGCTGGATACAAACTGTATCCAAATCTTTATAAGTTTGAGGATTATGGTATTCCACAGGCACGGCATCGAATCATCATTGTTGGCATTCGGGAAGATATTGACGTTGAATATAAAATTCCGTCCACAAAGCCGTATGCGGGCATTGATAACACCTGCAAGACTGCTATTACAGTACCGCCAATCCCTGTGGACGCACCGAACAATGAAATCACAAAGCAGTCTGCAGCTGTTGTTGAACGACTGAAACACATCAAGCCCGGACAGAATGCATTTACCGCCGATCTCCCACTGGAGCTTCAGCTTAATATCAAAGGCGCAAGAATCAGCCAGATCTATAAAAGACTTGACCCGACAAAGCCTGCTTATACTGTGACCGGCAGCGGCGGTGGTGGAACGCATATCTATCACTGGTCTGAGAATCGCGCTTTAACGAATCGTGAGAGGGCGCGGCTGCAGACTTTCCCGGATGACTACATCTTTGAGGGGAACAAGGAAAGTGTCCGTAAGCAGATCGGAATGGCCGTGCCCTGCAAAGGTGCAAAAATTATCTTTGAGGCTATTTTGAAATCGTTCGCGGGAATTCCGTATGAATCAATGCCTGCTAATATCAACGAGTAAGAGAGAATATGTTTACGGAAGATATTGCGGAAAAAGTTCTGATGAATCCCTTGCGTGAGGGAGCGGATGAACTCTATGTGGCGGCATCATACGCAACTCACACGATGCTGTCATGGTTTTTAACGAACTTGGAGCTGCACCAGCATCAGACCCTGCGGATTGCTATGATGATTGGAATGGTTCCATATAACTATTTAAGTGTGACTGTTCATGATGGATTTTGCGCTCTTGTAAGACCGCCTTATCCTCCGCAGGTTGAGAGAGTGGAGTGCAGCTACTTGTACGATTATCCTGCGTTTCATGGAAATCTGTATGTATGGAAGAAAAATGGCGAACTTTTTAAGGCATTTATGGGGTCGGCACCTTTCATTCAGAGTGCACTTACTCAACATAATGTTCAGGAGAGCATGACCGAGTGTGATCCTGAGGAAGCGTGGACGCTGTATGACTCTCTTGTAGGCCGCAGCATATACTGTAATCATGTAGAAGTCGAGGAATATGTTCAGCTTGTTCCAAGCCATCCGGTTTTGGACATGGAGTTAAATCTTGTGGCGGGCTTAGATAACTATGAATCTGTCACATTAAGCCTTGTTACGCGGAATGGAAGCCCCGGAAACCGTTCTGGATTAAACTGGGGTCAGCGGCCAAACCGGGATCGGAATGAAGCCTACATCCCGCTTCCGAGGGTTGTTGCATCAAATGGATTCTTTCCACCGAGTTATTTGCACTTTACAGCGATAACTGACGATAGAAAACAGCTTACACTTCGAGTTGAACAGCAAAACGATAAGGCGATAACGACGCCGGAACGCAACAGCGACTTGGGCGAATATTTCAGGAATCGGCTTGGTCTGCCAAATGGGGCATTTGTGACTAGAAATGCTCTGGAAGCTTATGGAAGAACAAATGTCACTTTCTATAAGCTAGACGATGAAACCTACTATATGGACTTCTCTGTATGAGAATCGGAAGCATTCACTTAAAAGAGTGGGTGCTTCTTTTTTGTGCGGATTGCTGTAATTTGGATTGAAAACCGAAGCGATTATGTTATACTAGTTATATTCGAGGGAATATTGCACGGGAGGAACATCTATATGGAACTGCTATACTCAAATATCCTGCCACTGAGAACAACCGAGCATCAGAGAACGATTGCTGACTGCTTTGGAGAGCAGCTTATGCAGGCAGACAGAGTAGACATTGCTGTGGGCTATGTGTCGAGAGCATCGTTAGAAGAAATAGATCGTTTGGCTGATGAGCTGCACGTTGCACATATCGTCCTCACGATTGGAATGTACTATATTGAAGGTATGCCGGAAAGTGCATACCGCACTGCGATGCACCTCAATGAAAAATGGATGCGCTCAGGTGTTGGCGAAGTCCGCATAGTGAAGTCTTTCAAATATCACGGCAAGGTCTATCTGTTCTCAAAAGAGAGAGCCGCTGTTGAAAATCGCGAAACGATTCCTGTTTCGGCAATTATTGGCTCTGCCAATTTTGGTGTTATCAAGCCCGAAGCGGCCAATCTACGGCAGTACGAAACAGCAGTTCTCGTTGAAGAACCACAAGTATTGCAGGATACGAAGGAGCTTATTCAGAATCTAAACACCAGATGCTCCGACAACATTGCTAATGTGACGGATATGCGGCTTGTTCGAGAATTGAACGTTTCGCTGACAGGTGTAGACACCGTTTCACAAATTCCGCAGGCGGACTTGCACTATTACGAAAGTCATGCAACAGCCGTTCGCTTTCCGTTGCCTGTCAAAGTTCCAGCATACGATGAGAGGATGATGGATGATAACCGGCATTACACGAAGTCTAATCTGAATGTATGCTATGCCGCTCCTAGAAGTGCACGAAAGCCTAGAGACTGGTATGAAACGCAGTTTACAGTTTCCACATCTGTTCGGTGTGAGCCGGATGGTACACCCAAGTACGGTTATCCGCAGAAAAATGTTCCGTTTGTTGTAATAACTGATGATGGCTACACATTTAAGTGCCATACAACCAGTCAAAACAATAAACAGTTCAGTGCAGTCGGAGATGAACTGATTTTGGGCCGATGGCTAAAAGGTCGATTGGTTGCAGCAGGTCTTGTGACTCCAGTAAACGACACTAGTGCAGATCATGACCGTCAGGGCATGATAACGAAAGAAATGTTGGATGAGTATAGGTGCAACTCCCTTCTTTTGACAAAAACCGACTGCCAAATCCACGAAGATGGCAACACCTTTGACGTATGGCTCTTGTCATTCAAAGAAGGACCGGAGGATGAACAAGAATGAACTACTTGAAAACTTATCTAAAAACAATAACTGACCGTGGCAATATTGATTTAGCACGGTCGATTGAACATACAGCAACGGAAGTTGGTGACAAATACATTCAGGATTTTAATTTCTGTGAGCATCGTATTGGCCTTTTGTTCGGCAATGTCCAATCTGGCAAGACGGGGCAGATGTTCGGAATTATTACAAAAGCAACCGATATGGGTTTTCCAGCTTTCGTATTGCTTACCACAGATAATGTTGTGCTTCAACAACAAACGCTTGAACGTGTGAAGAACGATCTGTCCGGGTACTGTATCTGCGGAGAGAATGACTCTGGACTGTTTATCCAAAACTCGTTGATGAAACCGGCTATTATCGTGCTTAAAAAGAACAGCCGCATCCTGCGGTTATGGGCAAATGTGTTTGCATCGACTGGCTTTATGAAAGGCAATCCGCTGTTTATTGTGGACGATGAAGCTGATGCGGCATCGTTAAATACGCTGATAAACAGAAATCGACAATCCTCGATAAATAGATATCTGGACAGTATAAAAAACGGAGCGTCGAGCAGTATCTATCTTCAGGTCACTGGAACGCCGCAGGCTATCCTGCTTCAGACACAAGTGTCCGGCTGGCATCCATACTTTACTTATTATTTTGCACCGGGTAACGGCTACTTGGGTGGTGATTTCTTTTTCGCAAAGCCGAAGCCGGACTGCATCACCTATCTGGAAACGCTCAAAACCCCAGCACATGATGTGGTTCTGAGGCATTTGGCTGTGTCTGCTCTGATTGAATTGGCCGGAGGGAGCGTCTCAAACTGCTTAGTACATCCGAGTGTCCGTCAGGCATCTCACGATCTCTTTGCGCGAGAGGTTTCTAAAGAGCTTCAATGGTGCAAAGATAATATCGACAACGATTTCAAAATAGAATTTTCGGCAGTATATGATTCCCTTGCCCCCGTAAAGTACCGAAAGGCATCCGGAGATGATGCTTATGGAAAAGCCAAAGAGTTACTGTTAACCGATGCCGTTAAAATTCTTATTATGAATGGAAAGAACAGCATCGCCAGCGAGCAGTATTCCACAGGAAGCAATATAGTCATTGGTGGAAACACGCTCGGTAGAGGTGTAACTTTCCCTTCCCTGCACACAATCTACTACACGAGAACAGCCAAAAAGCCGCAGGCTGATACAATGTGGCAGCACAGCCGGATGTTCGGGTATGACCGCGATCCGGGATTGATGATGGTCTACATTGATGAACCACTTTATAAGCTGTTCTCTGATATCAATGCAACGAACAATGCGTTAATTGCACAGGTAGAGAGTGGAACCGAACATATAAAAATTTACTATCCGAGCGGGCTGAAACCGACTCGCAGCAATGTGTTGGACGAACGGCACGTTGCGGCTATTTCCGGTGGAACCAACTATTATCCATTCTATCCCGGCAATAACACGATTGAACAGCTTGATAAGCTGCTGGCTCCCTTTACAGAAGATGAACCTGTTTATCAGACCAGCCTTCGCATAATGAAGGAGATTCTTTCTCACATTGAATCCGATGACGATTTTAGAGTGACAGCTTTTATCTCTATTCTTGAGATGATGCTGTCTGAAAAGCCTAATGCACAGGGAATGCTGATTGTCCGCAGAAATAGAGATGTTGCTCAAGGAACGGGCGCATTGCTGTCGCCGAATGATTGGGCATTGGGCGGCCAGTATACGGCATCGACAGTGCTGACAATGTATAAGGTCACTGGCAAAAAAGGCTGGGGTGGACAGGAGCTGTGGGTTCCCAACATTAAGCTGCCAAACGACTTGATTTATTATGATGTTCAGGAGGACGATTCTTCGACCTGATTTATGGATGATTTAACACCTGAACAGAGAAGAAAAAATATGAGAGCAATCCGAAGCAAGGATACAACAATAGAACTTGCGCTGCGGAAAGCTCTATGGCAGAGAGGCATACGATACCGAAAAAACTATAAAGGCTTAATAGGAAAACCGGATATAGTAATCACAAAATATCGAATTGCCGTGTTTTGCGATTCCGATTTTTGGCATGGCTATGACTGGGAAAACAAAAAATCTCGAATCAAGTCGAATCAAAACTACTGGATACCCAAAATTGAGAGAAACATGAAGCGAGATCGAGAAGTTACAGCAGCTCTTGTTGAGCAAGGCTGGATTGTTCTGCGCTTTTGGGAGCATACTATTCGGAAAGAGTTGGAAGAATGTGTAGATGACATTCAAGAAGCAGTTGATGTGAGAAAAGAACTTTTCAAATAATGAAAAATTGCTAGGTTGCATGGATGAGAGGAGGCCGCTATGAATCAAGACGAACGAAAAAAATTCTGGGATGTACTGCTGACTATGCACGATGCCGCACCGGAACATATTCAGCAGTTACAGAAAACTATTATTATTCCGAACACGTTGTGTAGATTCCGTGCGGTCAATGAGAATAGTTTAGTACAACTCCAAGAAAATAAGCTGTACTTTTCAACTTCTGATTACTATGATGATCCATTCGATACATATTTTTATCTTGACTATGACGCGATTGATCGTCAAATCGAAAGTATTGTTTCTCTATTGAACAACCCTGAAAATAAGGAAAAGGCAACAAAAATTGTTACGTCTTTAGGAATTCCGTCAGAAGATGTCTTGAGGTCATTGGATGCGGCTACCCAAAATCCGATAACGGCAGAAGCTTTTGAAGAGAGCATAAAGAATGTTCGCAGCCAAATTCTAAAAACACTTTACTCCATTTGCTTCTGCGAAGACCCGCTAAATGAAACCCTCTGGCTGAAGTATGCGGATAGTCACCGAGGATTTGTTGTTACATATGATTTTCATAGCGCAGATACTTATTTATGCGGGAAAGATGGTATTTGCAAAAATTGTCCGACCATTCAAACCCCGCCCAATATTTATCCGGTATATTACTCGAACGAGAAATATGATGCGTCTCGATATGCAATCGCTGCTTTGCTAAAAGTCAGTATGGCATCTAGCGGGGTTTCTATTCCGCAAGGGCTGTTAAGGGCAGCTGATGCTTCTATGATATGGGAAATTGAAAGAATTTCTCTCCTAAAGAAACCGTGCCACGTTTTTGATGAGGAGTGGCGTATGATTTATTCTCAATGGTGTGTTGCACGGCCTTGCATTAAATTAAAGCCCAAAAGTGTCATCATCGGATACCGTACACCCCTATACAAAGAACGTCTTATTATTTCGGCCGCAACAGTTGCAGGAATAAAGGATGTTCGTAAAATCCAAATTAACCGAAAAGATGAATTGGAAGCGGTTCCAATTCAAATAAAAAATTGAAATATTGAGCTGAAGTGATTTTTGATATTTCAAATTTGGTTCAATTTATTTTACTCTGCGAATAAAAAGCCCACAGGCTGGTATGTGTGTCCAACCTGTGGGCTTTGCTATACTTGTCAACTGATACCAATTAGTATCAGCTGTTATTCTGAGTTTCGTCCATGATTTTTCTGGCTCGTCCGCGCGTGGTGTCCTCGAAAGTTTCATCCTCGCTAAATCGCAGCCAATAGGGGTCTTCCATCAGGCAGGCATTGGTACGCTTAACAATTTCCCACGCATTGTAGTCCGGCAGTCCCATCAATTTCAAAATCTCTTTGCAATCCATCCGATTTTTCGGGAAGATTCGCTTCTTTGCCCAAACGACCACATCGACCAATGGAACTTTGCGCTCGCCGCCAATGAAAAGGTTCAGAGGAAGATCATACTGTGCAACACCCTCATTTGCGCAAAGAGACTGCCCATCTTCGCTTAGGTGTGCGATTTCTTTTTCATCCATCATCAATTTCAGATAGGCCATTTTATCACCCCATAGCGACTTTCAGGTAGTGCAGACGGTATTGCAGGTATTGACGGATCGCAGATGTTCTTTTTTCGCTCAACAATGCAAGAATAGGCGAAATAGTCTGAACGATTTCTGTATACAGCGTATCCAGATCACACACAGGCAGCACAGGCTCGTCGACCAGTTTGATCTGCTGGGCGTGATGGCTGCGGAACGGCTTCGATTTATCGAACTGATAACGGAGCTTCGTGTCAGTCAATTCTTCATCCATCGCCCATGCAAGCAGACTGCCGCCATTGTCGTAAATAGGCGGAGCATAATTTTTTCCATTCCGGACGATTACATCAAAATTGTTCTCGTGGCGGTCTTCGTTGCCAATAAAGGCGTCGAACGCCAGCATTTGATAGAGCCACTTCTTGCCATACAATTCTACCGCATACTGAAACAGTGCCTCCGGTGAAGCGGCCCGACCGCTGGCGAGGAAATGGGCATCAGCCAAGTCTGCAAAATGATACAGTTGTTCATCGTCCGTTGTGAACTTGGGGCAGACGCTGACCACATCGCAGGAATAGGTCTGAATATCGGGAAAGAGTTTGGCAGGCATCAGGGCGTATTCCACATGAGGCAGACCCAGTACCTGTGCAATCAGCGAGGCCATCACCTCAGAATACGGCTCATACCCAGCGGTTCCGGCCTCTGTGATGGAGTTGCCCTTGACCATGACAAGCTGGTCATCCACGCGATACCAGCCCTTCGAGAGCATTCCACGGCTTGTGCGTGTTTCACGTTTTTCGACCAACTGGATTTTTGCAGGGACTTCGATTGGGCTCATGGTATCACGCTCCTTTGTTCCATTATATCATGTTTGGATGGATAGACAAGATGAATCGTGGTTTCATTCTGCATACACGACTTCCCTTACCGCCACTTCTTCCGTCTGCGCTTTCAGCCCGTTCATATGGGCCGCCCAGAGGAGTTGCGAGCGCTCTTTGTCCGGCGCAGGGAACTTGTCTGCCAAGACCGCAATCGTGTGTTCTACCTGCTCTGAGGCGGTTCTCTGGACTTCTTGCAAATGCGGCCAGAGCGAACCGTTCAAAAGCATCCGGTTGTACAGTACCGGCCGCTGGGTCTTGAGGTAAGTCAAACGCATCCGGGCGTACTTGCCCAGAGGTTCGCAGCTGTCGATCTGCGTCAGGGTGAGCAGGGGCAGTTGATAGTCCCCGACCTGTGCATAGCGGATCTCGGTGCGGACAGTCGTTTCGTTTTTCATAGTAAATCTCCTTTTCGTTTGGTTTTCAACGTCTTTTACGGCAATGGTGGAAAACAGCAGTCACTTCTTCCGGCTCTGCGCTGTTAGCCAGTTTCCCTGCGCCTGATAGTAGTGTTCCATGGTGGTGGGGGCGTTCAGGATGGTGGTGCGCAGGTAGGCCATGATGTTCTTGATGGGCTGGGTGGTGTTGGCCATCACGTCAAAGATGTACTCCACGTGCTGGCTGGTCAGCTTATCCAGTCGGAGCCGGATCGCCTTTGTGGTCTGCGCTTGTTTGCCGATATACTGGGTCTTGAGCGGACAACAGTACATCTCCACGATGTTGTCCAGCAGTTCCTGCAGCATCTCCGGGGCGTACCGTTTGGCAAGGGTGTCGATCTCCAGCTTTTCCCGGAACTCCGCCCGCACCCGTGTTGCCATCTGGTCGAAATCCTCTGTTTCGGCTGTCTGCCCTGATAGATTAGTACTTTGTCTTTTAGTATTTTGTTTATTAGTATTTTGTTGCGTTGCCTTTTCCAAATTGGGCTCAGCCAAATTTGGAAAATCCAAAAACGGTGAAGAACAAGGTTTCACGCCGCTTTTCTGGTTGCTGGACGTGGAGGGCGGCGGTGTGCTGTTGTCATCACCGGGAACAGCCTGACCGTCCTCAACAGGCGACTCATAGACCTGATAGTCGTAGTCGATGATCTGGCCTCTTGCATTGCGGACTTTCTGGCGGCGCACATAGCCGTGCTCTTCCAGCTCCAGAACAGCGGTACGGACGCTGTCCAGACCGTCCTTGCAACCGATGGTCAGCCCTTTCAGGCTGTAATCCCAGTCGTCGGGCAGGGAGAGCATATAGGACAGCAGGCCCTTTGACTTCAGGGACAACTTCTTGTCCTGAAGATGGTAGTTGCTCATGACGGTGTAGTTAACGTTTTTGTTGACGCGGAATGTGGACATGGCGGCTTCCCTTTCAGCCCGGTTTGCGGGCAAAAGAAAACACAGCGTCCCCGGCTTTCGGGAAACGCTGCGTTCAGACAGAGAAGCCTGCTGTGAGCTGGCACAGCAACGGCAGCACTCTCTTATATTCTAACGAACATCTAACGGAACTGCACCTGAAATGCAGCTCCGGACGCTCTGTGTGAAAGGGGGCTTTTCTAACGGCACTTCGCAAAAAGTGGTTGATTTTCGCCTGTAAATTGCGATGATGTGCCACTTTTGCGAGGCGCAGAAAATGCCGACGACTGCCCATGACAGCCGAACGAAACCAGCTTCCTCCAACCGATTCAAAGACTCGAAATCGTTTTGTCCTTAATCGGGCACGTGGGTTCGAATCCCACCATCTCCGCCAATAAAAGGCACCGGCTCAGGCTGGTGCCTTTTTTGCGGCAAAGATGGTGCGGATGAGAACAGGGCGGCGGCCCGCAGGCCGCAAGCAATCAGCCCTGCGGGCTGTTGCTTAGCCCGCGGGAGAATGCCCACCATCTCCGCCAGAGGGCACAGATTCAAACGGATCAGCGGCAGAGTGCGGCTGCTGGTCTTGTTCTTCATCACATCACTGACCCCTGGACAGCCATCTGCATCAATCAAAATCGTCATGCTTGTTCCTCCATCGCCCATCGAAACGCCCTTGCCGTACGCAAATCAGCGTCCTTAAAGTGTCCACCGCTGTTCCATTCAAGGGTGCAGTCTGCGCCACGCTCTGTAAGCCAACTGTGCAGCGTGCGGATATTATCCCCTACCGCAGCCATGATGGTGTTTTTTGTGTGTTCCTCCTTGTCGCCAAGGCTCAGATAAATGTGCTGTGCCTGTATCGGGTGCTGCTGTTCAAACTCCATCCAGCCCGGAAACCAAACAGAGGGCGAGGCGGCGGCGATACCATAGAACAAATCAGTCTGGGTGGAAGCCCACAGAGCGAACAGCCCGGCCAGCGAGTAGCCGCCCAGAATGATTTTGACGTTTTCCGGGAGAGGAAACTGCTGCTCCAGTGTGGGAATGACCTGCTCCGTCAGAAAGCGCAGGGTGTCCCCAGCTTTGCCGCCGAAGCCTTGCTTTCCCCACACGGCAGGGGCTTTCCACGGAGAAAGTGCATCGTTCCAGCTTTCCACCGGGATAGCCGCGAACAGAAAATTCCGGCTGCTTTGAGCAATGGCCGCCACTTCATAATCCATACTTTGCAGCTCATGCTCACCTGTCATTTGGAGCAGCAAGTATTCTGCATTGGCTTCGCCGTAAATGCGGCAAGGGCTGTTCCCGATTTGCATTGTCTGTGCTGTCACTGCGGCATCCTCCCGAAAAAAAATTTGATAAGCCCAGTATAGCAACTAAAAAATCATTTTGCAATTCATAAGGCTTGCCAAAGTTATATCATCGAGTTTTTGATAGTTTCCAAAATGGTCTGGTCCGCAGGAAGCCACGGAACAGAATCAAGCTCCTCTTTAGTCAGCCAGCGTGCAGCCTCGGCTTCTTTCAACACCAGCTCACCGGAAACTACTTCGCACCAGAAACAGTCCATGGAAAGATGGAAGGTGGGATAATCGTATTCAATGGTGTCGATAAGGTTGCCTACCGCGATCTCGGTGTCCAGCTCTTCCCGGATCTCACGCTTCAGCGCCTGCTGCGGGGTCTCGCCGAGTTCTATTTTACCACCCGGAAACTCCCACCCGCCCTTATACTCGCCGTAGCCGCGGGCGGTGGCATAAATTTTATGTTTCGTCTGAATATCGTCGCAGATCACGGCTGCAACAACGCGAACAACCTTCATGATATTCTCCTTTTAACCGACTACCAGCTTGTTGGTCTTTTTGAGGAACTTTGCAGGGATCGGGCGATCCAGCTTCCATGTGATGTTCATGGGGCGGGAGCCCTCATGCTTCACATAGTTCACCGTGCCCAGATAGGTATACGCTCCTGCACCGCCAAAACGGGCATCTGCCTTAAACTCGCGCACGAACAGCAGCACCCGGCTTCCTTTTTCCCGGTGATGGATGTACCGCTGCCCGGTGGTCGAATTTTCTGCAGTCGTGCTCTGGCTCTGCCAGTGGAACAGGCTTTCGTTGATGGAATAATCCTTGTACATGGTGGTGGGGGAGTAATCCTTGTCTGCTTTGTTCAGGGTCACAAAGAATACGTCCAGCTGCTTTTCCGGCAGCCACTTCACGCCCTCGCGGACAGTGGCGGGCTTCAAAAAGTCCAGTGCTACCAGCAGCT
>OGWU01001382.1_pt1 | contig 13995 bp, 10 predicted proteins | sample 1576071 | NCBI WGS metagenome assembly OGWU01 (sample SAMEA3541582, study PRJEB24748) | human gut metagenome | biome: human gut; feature: human-associated habitat; material: faeces | place: China | collected 2012
CCACAGCCCCCAAAAGCAAAGAAAAGCTCCAGTCCATCTTAAAGGCCAGGCGGGTGACCAACGCCACCAGGATCCCTGCAGGCAAGGATTCCGCCAGGGTCAAACCCATGGTCTTTGCACCGGCCTTTTGCAGGGGCCCCCGGGTGAAGTACTTCCCCACTCCAAAGGCAATGCACGCCAGGGCCATATCGCTGACGAACTCCATGTTTTCCAAGATCTCCCCCGGTACCAGGCCCAAAGCGCAGGGACCTAGGCCTCTCGTTCAGCAACTCGCCGTAACGCTTGGTCAGTTTCGTATAGAAACCGTTATAAGACGCGTCGATGATCGGATAAAGCTCTTCCCATATCAACAGGCGGTTGCCCTTTTCTGTTCCCTCTCCCGGATTCGCTATTTGCCGGAGTAGTTCCTGGTTGGCGCTGGTCGGCGAGGAGGCAAGCAGGCGGATCAATCCCAATTGTTTCAGCAAGATGCGGCGGAAGAATGCTCCGTCGGCAGCCGGTTCTTCAGCCGTATTCTTCCGGGCTTCGTTCAACAGGTGCTCTAATGCTTCAGCCTTCTCTTCGGAAGCTACCCAGCGTTGCCTGCGGTTGCGGATGTAGAGATACAGGATGCCGCCTGCCAAGATAACGGCACAGAGGATTCCGGTCAGCAAGAGTTTGAGTTGCTGTTGGTGCAGGCTGAGCGTATATTGCTTTTCCAGAAGAACCTGCTGGTTCTGGACGTGTTCGCTGTTGATCAGTCGCTGGCGGTAGGAGGCACTGTTGATCGAGTCGTTGTAGATAAACTCTTTTGCCCGGATGTCTTTGGGCGACAGGGCATAGCTGGCTGTCGCATATAAAGTGCTGAGCGCGTTATGGGCGGTCGGGTGGTCTTCCTTCATCCAGGTGACTTCCTTTTTATAAGCCTCCATTGCCGTACGGTAGCATTGCATGGCAGAGTCCGGCTTGCCCATCGCCAGATAGACGTAGCCCTTCGTGCAAGTTGCGGAAAATAAATAGCGTTCGGGATTGATGGCGATTGCTTCGTCGGACAGTCTCAACGCTTCGTCCGCATCCAGCCCGACGTCGAAGACAAGGCCCTCGCAGCCGTCCTCCTTCCTGGCGAAAAGAGCGCACCAACAGCGCCCCTGTTGCGCCGCATCCAGCACGCCGCGCCAAACCTCCTCCTCTACAGCGATGGCGGCGAGCCCCCACAGATCGTCGACGAAAAGGACCTCCGCATCCTCGGCCACGTCACCCATATCATCACCCAGAAAAAAGTTCTCTGAGCACACAAAAAGCCACCCGCGATGGGTGGCTTTCACTCTGTAAATATATTTCTCTTTGAAATATGTGATACTCTCCCGTAGTGCAGCCTCGTTTTTTCATGTATCTACGCTATAGGAAGCTTATCGCCTTCGCCCTGCAGGGGCAGCTTGTTTGCTTAACAGCCTGCTGCCGGCGGACCGATCTTCGGATCTACCACAACATTGATGCAAGCTGGTTTATCAGAAGCTTTTGCTTCCTGAATGGCTGCTCTAAAAGCTCGGATGTCTGTGACGTATGCGCCGTGACCGCCCAGTCCTTCTACAATGCGTTCATAATGCGTTTCTTCGCGAAGATCAAGCCCTGGGAAATCTTTTGTTTCGGGCGCTTTCCTGGATTCAGAACGTTTGATCATGCCCCACATCGAATCATTGAAGACGATGGCTGTGAGCTTGATTCCGTAACGCATACAGGTATCAAATTCCATGATATTATAACCCATGGCGCCGTCACCCGTCAGCAGAATGACCTCTTTTTCCGGATGCGCCAATTTTGCAGCCATGGCATAACCCATACCAACGCCAAGCGGTCCGAATGCATTGTTGGCAATCCCCAAAAGCTGACCTGGACCATAGGCCGGCAGGAGCATCGCTGCCCAGGTTGCAACATCGCCACCATCAAACACGACGATGGTATTTTCGTCAATCTCCTGACGCAACTGCTCAAAAAACGCAATCGGATTGATCGGGCTGGCCAATGGATCCGGGCAAAGCTGAGACATACCCTGTGCAGCCTGCATCTTAATCTGCTGCACGAGCTGCTTCCACATGGCATGCTCCATTTCCGGCGCTGCATCTGTTAGCTGTGCAAGCACCATTTTCGCATCGCCGACGATCCCTACGTCCGGCTGCCACTGATTATTTAACTCTGCCGGATCAATGTCTATACGAATCATCTTTGTTTCCGGGCGAATAACGGATCTACTCAGTGTATAGCTGGCACGTGTGCCGATAATGATAACAAGGTCGCTGTGCTGGGCAACATTGATGGTGATCGGATCGTTGCATCCAATACTCACATAGTTTGTGTGCTTATCGCTGATCGCGCCACGTGCTGCGTTGCGCGTGCAGAACGGAATGTCTGTTTTCTCTACAAATGCTTGCAGTTCTGCCTGTGCCTGTGACCACCAAAGGCCACTGCCAGCAATGATAAGCGGTCGTTCAGCTTGTTGGATCAATTGTGCGGCACGCTTGATATCCTCATCCGCAGCTGGCATTCTTCCCTGTTTACAGGAATGCGCCGGCATTTTTATTGCGTCCATATCAACCGTGCTGTCATTGAGATCACGTGGCACTTCGATATAAGCCGGACCCGGCGTTCCGTTTACAGCCTCAGCAATGGCCTGGGCAACATACTCAGGCACACGATCGGGTTCGTAAACAGTTTTCGCATACTTGCTCATTGATCGCACAAGGGACAGCTGATCAAAGTCCTGCAGTTCATTTCTATCAAACTCTGTTACCCGAGCGCGTCCACCGAGATAGAATACGGGATATTTTCCCATATAGGCATTGGCCATCCCAGTTAACAGATTCGTAACCCCTGGTCCAGCCGTCCCTGTGCATACACCGAGCGTTCCTGTCGTAAGCGCCCAGCCTTCGGCGGCAAAAGCAGCGGACATTTCGTGGCGCGTTGAAATAAACCGCATGCCAAGCTTCTCAGCTTCTTCGATCGTTGGATAGATATGTCCGCCAGGAATGCCGAAGATACATTTTACGCCTTCGTTCTTCAATACATGCGCAACCAGCGCCCCTGTTTTCTTGATGTTAGACATAAACTCAACTCCCTTCATTCTCCTTCTGTTAAGTCTTTCGTTTCAGGAATAAATACAGCGATCAACAATGCAGCTATGAGCGGAAGCAAGACCGCAAAGGCGACTGCATGAGCGAGACCCAACACCACGCTCAGCGATCCGATGAAAGTTGGCACCAGCACTTGTCCAATACGTCCAAGAATATTGTTCGTCCAGGCCATCGCGTTGGCGCGAACCTCCGTCGGAAAGAGCTCATTTGTAATCGTTGAGCCGACAATAAGAAACGAATTCGTAAATCCTGTTGCAAAACAACCAATCAAAAGCACCAACGCAAAGCTTTTCACAAGAAACAGCGCAGCTGCCGCACAGGAACCCGTGACGATGATGATGATGGCGCCCTTCTTGCGTCCTATCTTATCGAGCATGCGACCATTGAGGGCAATGATCACCATGCCAACAAGCGTCTGCGTAACGAGAGCAATGCTCACCATCAGCGGCGTGAAGGACAGGTCGTTTACAACATGCTGTGAGAAAAAGTTCAGCGCACCTTTCACGCCAAAATAGAGAAAAAACCACACAATTGCCATGACAATCAAATACTTTCGATATTGCGGTTTCCAAACTTCAAAGAAATCGTTTTTCTCTCGCTGCGTTTGCGCCAAACGCGCACGTTTCATTTCAAGGAACTTCTTGGTTTCCGGAAGATTTTTATGGAAGACAATCACCGGAATCAATGGCAGGGCTCCGATCAAATACATCGCACGCCAGTTCAACCCCAGAAGCGTAAGCACCGGCAGCAAAAGCGAAAGCACAAGCGCCCCGGACGTTGCCACCACCTGCAGAATCGACGACGCTTTGCCGCGTTGTTCCACCTCGAATTCTTCAGATACGATCACATATCCAAGGGACCAGCACGCGATCAAAAAGATACGTGCCAGAAACTGAAAGAAAACGAGAAACGTCATTGCAGGTGAGAAAGCTGTGATCGCACTGCACAAAGTGTAAGCAATGACCGATGCAAGAAAGATTGGCCGTCGCCCAAGATTATCAGCCAGCCTCACAAGAAAGAACGCGAACATTGTTCCCAGTCCAATGATCGACAGAGAAAAACCAGCCTGTTGATTGTTCAAACCAAAATCAGCAGTAATATATGGCAGCACAATATTGATGAGCGCATCATCAAATCCTTCAAAAAATATCCCGATCATTAAGACCGTAAACAGTTTCTTCTGACGTTGCGTAAAATTTGTTCCACTACCATTTTTCGAATCAACATTTGCAGCCATGCTCTCTCCCTCCTCCCCCGTTATTGTAAGTGATGCCCTCAGGCCTCATATTTGTTCCAAAGTTTCAACTGCTCCAACAGCATATCGATGCGTTTCTCATTGGTTTGCGCCAAAGATTCCGCCGTGTACTTATAAAACCCTTCGCCGGATTTTGTGCCAAGTTTCCCTTGTTTTACCATGTCGTGAATCACTTCCGGCGTTTTCTCATCGTTGCACAATTCCGGATAAATAATATCGTAGACAAAAGAGACAGTATCCAGACCGATATAATCCATCGTATCAAAAAATCCCTGCCAGACAGACTTAAAGCCAATCGACGCTCTTGCCGCCTTATCGAGGTCTTCTGCTGAAACAATGCCATGATCCAGAAGGTAGAGCGCCTCGCGAGAAAGCGCCGTCTGCAAACGGTTAATAAGAAAACCTTTTACAAACTGATTGACAACAACAACCGTTTTGCCACATTCTTCAAGCGTACCCTTTAAAAGTTCGACTTTTTCTGGTTCAGCTTTGTCGTTTTTTACGAGTTCAACGAGCGGCAGAATTGATGGCGGATTAAAGAAATGTGCAACAAAAAATTTGCCACTGCGAAAATCAGGGAAAATCTCCGGAAGCGGCAGCGCAGATGTATTACTCGCAATTACCGCATCTTCAGCACAGTACTTATCCAGCTCCTGATACAGCGCCTGCTTAATCTCAATCTGCTCAGGTACAGCTTCAATGACGATTGCCGCATCTTTAACAGCCTCTTCAAGATTTACTGAAAGCATCAAATTATCCAAACAACGTGTAGCATTTTCATCGATCACGTCTTTTGCGGCCATCTGATCAAGCGTTCCCCTGATCATCATTCTGGCTTTTTCCAGTGCGTCCTGTGAAATATCATTCAAATACACCTGATGGCCGCCCATTAAAAAGACCTGTGCAATACCTGGGCCCATAACCCCAGCACCAATAACTGCAATTTTCATAATGCGCACCTCCTGTATTATCTGATAATACCGACTATTTCTTTAATTTAATTATACGCTCGTTTACTGCATTCAACCAATATCCATATCCAATACCGCAGTATTAATCCAGACTATAGAACCAAAGCATAATAAAAGCGCAACGCTCTTTTCCAGTCGTTGCGCTTCTGATTCATATTTTGTTTTGAAACCTGCCAACCAGCATTTGCATAAACTGTTTCGCTTCAAGTGAAAGCAATTCGTCCTCTGCATAGATAATACCAAGCTTTACCGTCCAGTCAAAATCAGTGATCTCAAGCGGCTTGATGAACTGTTTTTCATAGTAGCTATGATCCTCCCAGACCGTACACATAGGCATTACCGTTACAGCGCGAGATTTCGTCAAATACTTTCGCACCCCATCCTTATCATCAACCGAGACAAAATCCAACTTGTCGTTGTAAGATAGCAGTTTGTTGCGATTAAACGCATTCAACACATCTCGATAGACAACAAACGAATATTGCAATGCTTCTTTCATAGAAACCTCAGATCTTGTGTACAGAGGATTCGCACGCCCGCACCATATAAACATCCTGTCGTCAAAAAGCTTGGTAAAGATCAGATGTTTGTTTTCCAGTTCCGTCTTAAAACTGTCTGCTTCGATGTTTGAAATCATAATCACACTCAAATCCAGTTCTCGTTGATAAACCAATTCAAGTGCATCGTAGCTGTTCAGTTCTTTCAAACTCACCTGTAAGCTTGGGTAAGCCATCTTAAGTTCCATTAACGTATCCAAAACCACCGAATTAACAATGTAAGGCACGCACCCCACAGAGAGATGACCAACAGAACTGCAATCAATGTACTCGTTCATTGCGAGAATCTGCTCAACCTCGTTCATGATCGTTTTACAATGCTGCAGCACCCGTTCCCCGCGAGAAGTGAAAACAATTCCCTTCCCCGTTCTTCGTATCACCTCAAATCCCAGCTCTGCTTCAAGATCCTTGATGGCAATGCTGAGCGATGGCTGGCTGATAAACATCTTTTCTGCAGTTTTAGAAATCGTTTCGTATTTTTCCAACTCAACAAGGTACCGCAATTGATTCAATTTCATCGTGATCACCTTCCGGGCTGAGATATGCTATGAAACCCTCTTCTATATTCCTATTATAACATAGTAAATTGTATGTGAACACCCTCTGATTTCCTGATGAAATGATCTATTGCACAAATAAAACAGACAGCAGCTCGAAAGCTGCTGCCTGAAAAAATCTTATACTATTTCACCGTCCTATTTTGACAGGATGCGCACCACTTCATGCGGTGGCTTTTGTCGTCATTTATTGCGTTCTGCCAAATAGCTGTACCCAGACAGCGCTTTTTCCTTCGCTATAATATAACCGACCCCGACATATTTGTGAATTGACGACAGCATATTTTGCTTGTGAGCGCAAACGTTTACAAATTATTGACCACATCAGAGGCTGGAAATGGTTTACTTGTTGAGCGCACAGCTTGTTTTTCTGCTAAATAAATACTGCTGGTTTTGCTATCGAATTTATAAAATTTCAAACCTATTATTCTACCAAAGACCACCACCGTCAACCACAGCAGACAGCCGCAAATCGCCTGCACATGCAACACCAAACAGCCAACCCCCAAGCCTTGAGAAAATCGCCGTTTAATGCTATAATTGGGGCATTGTGACCGAAATCAATCATTAAACCAAGGGAGTTGTATCATCATATGAAACTAGGCATTGTTGGCCTTCCGAATGTTGGTAAGAGCACGCTTTTCAACAGCATCACAAAAGCCGGGGCGGAATCGGCGAACTATCCGTTCTGCACGATCGACCCGAATGTGGGCGTGGTGGCTGTGCCGGATAAGCGTCTGGGGGTGCTGGCGGAGATTTCCAAGAGCCAGAAGATCGTGCCAGCGACGATCGAATTTGTCGATATCGCAGGCCTTGTCAAGGGCGCAAGCCACGGCGAGGGGCTGGGCAACCAGTTTCTCTCGAACATCCGCGAATGCGACGCGATTGTGCACGTTGTGCGCTGCTTCGAGGACACGAACGTGATCCACGTGGACGGCAGCATCGATCCGATCCGCGACATTGAGACGATCAATCTGGAGCTGATCTTTGCGGATATGGAGGCGGTGGAACGCCGCATGCAGAAGACGGCGAAGGGCACGAAGACAAACGATAAGAAGCTGATCTGCGAAGACAATATGCTGAAACGTCTCTATCCGCATCTGGAAGCGGGCGAAAGCGCGCGCACCTTTGAGTGCAAGGACGACGAGGAGCAGTTCTATTTCAACCAGCTGAACCTGCTGACGGCGAAGCCGATCCTCTATGCGGCGAACGTCAGCGAGGACGACGCTGCGGAAGGCAACGCGATGGTGGACGCTGTGCGCGACTATGCGGCGAAGGAAGGCAGCGAGGTTTTCGTGATCTGTGCGGAGATCGAAAACGAGATCGCCCAGCTGGAGCCGGAGGAAGCAGCAGAATTTCTCGAATCTCTGGGCCTTGCTGAAAGCGGGCTGGACCGTCTGGTGGCGGCCTCCTACAAGCTGCTGGGCCTGATCAGCTACCTCACGACGGGCGAAAAGGAAACCCGCGCCTGGACGATCCGCCGCGGCACAAAAGCGCCACAGGCCGCCGGAAAGATCCATTCCGACTTTGAACGCGGCTTCATCCGCGCGGAAGTTGTAAGCTACGACGATTTTATCACTGCCGGCAACTATGCTGCAGCCCGCGAAGCTGGCAAGGTCCGCCTCGAAGGCAAAGAATATATTGTCAAAGACGGCGACATCATCGAATTTCTGTTTAACGTATAAAAAAAGATCACCGCTTGCGACTGCGAGCGGTGATTTTTTGTGCGAATTATTTATTCTGCTGGTTGTAGGCGAGCTGCTTGGCGGCCTGCTGCTTGAGCCAGGCGTTGATGAACTCGTCGATCTCGCCGTCCATGACTGCGCCAACGTTGCCTTTTTCAAAATTGGTGCGATGGTCCTTGACGAGGGTGTATGGGTGGAACACGTAGGAGCGGATCTGGCTGCCCCAGCCGATGTCCTGCTGTTCTCCCTGGAGACGAGCGATCTCGGCCTCCTGCTGCTTGATCTTTTCTTCAACGAGGCGGCTGGTGAGCATCTTCATCGCGGTGGCGCGGTTCTGGATCTGGGAGCGCTCGTTCTGGCACTGCACGACGATGCCGGTTGGAATGTGCGTGATGCGCACGGCGGATTCGGTCTTGTTGACGTGCTGGCCGCCGGCGCCGCTGGAGCGATAGGTATCGACCTTGAGATCCTTGTCGTCGATCTCGATGGTGGTGTCGTTTTCAACCTCCGGCATGACTTCCACTGCGGTAAACGAGGTGTGGCGTCGGCCGGATGCGTCGAATGGCGAGATGCGCACCATGCGGTGCACGCCCTTTTCGCTTTTCAGATAGCCGTAGGCGTTTTCGCCTTCGATGAGCATGGTCACGCTCTTGATGCCGGCTTCGTCGCCGTCGAGATAGTCGAGCACTTCGACCTTGTAGCCGTGGCGCTCTGCCCAGCGCACATACATGCGATAGAGCATCTCTGCCCAGTCCTGGCTTTCGGTGCCGCCGGCGCCTGGATGGATCGAAAGGATGGCGTTGTTGTCGTCGTAGTCGCCGTTTAAGATCGTCTCCAGCTCAAAGGCGTCAAGCTCCTTGGTGATCTCCGCCAAGGTGTCGACGATATCCTGCTCGAGATCGGCGTCTGGCTCTTCCTTGGCGAGCTCGATCATGACCTCGAGATCCTCCATTTTGCCGGCGAGAGCATTGTATTTGTCCACCTTGCTTTCAAGGCGCTTCTTTTCCTGCATGATGGCCTGGCCACCCTCCGGATTGTTCCAGAAATCCGGCGCCGAAATGATCTCGTCGATCTCGGCGATGCGTTTTTTGCGGCCTTCGAGGTCCAGCGATTCGCTCAGGTCGGCGAGGGTCTGCTGGGCGTCCTCGATGGCTTTGTGTGTTTCGTAATCCATATCCCCACTCCTTATTTTTCTGGTCAAAAGGACAAAGCCAGCGGCGCCAGCTTTGTCCCAGTGTTATCTTTACGCATTTTTGCCGCAGCAATGCTTGTATTTCTTCCCGCTGCCGCATGGGCATGGGTCGTTGCGGCCAACCTTCTGCACGGTGACCGGTTTTTTCTTCTGCGGTTCCTCGTTGCCATGGCGGGCGTTCAAGATATCCGTGCGCTCCTCCTGCTTTTCTTCCTGCTGCTGCACCTCTTCCTGGCGGCGGATCGTCACCGCGAAGAGCATGCGGATCGTGTCAAACTGGATGTTGTAGGTCATCTCGTTGAACATATCGTAGGATTCGTTGCGGTATTCGTCGATCGGCTTGTGCTGCCCGTAGGCGCGCAGGCCAATGCCCTGACGCATCTGATCCATCGCGTCGAGGTGGTTCATCCAGTTGATGTCAACGTTGCGCAGGAGAATGTTGCGCTCAAAATCGTGGAAGATCGCTTCGCCGATCTCCGCTTCCTTCTCTGCGTAGCGCGCGTGTGCCTTTTCCTTGAGGGCGTCGCGCACCTCTTCGGAGGCCATGTTCGGGAATTCCGACGTATCCACGCCGTCTGGGAAGTTGAAGATCTCCATCAGGCGCAGCGTCAGCTGGTCGAGGTTCCACGCTTCCGGATAGGTTTCGCCGTGGGCCGCTTCGTCGCAGACAGTGTCCACCAGACGATCGATCATCGCGCCGATGCTTTCCGCCATGTTTTCGCCGCGCAGCACCTGACGACGCTGTTCGTAGATGATCTCGCGCTGACGGTTCATGACATCGTCGTATTCGAGGATGTTCTTACGGGCTTCAAAGTTGCGCGCTTCCACGCGTTTCTGTGCGTTTTCAATGGTGCGGCTGACCATGCGGTTTTCGATCGGCATTTCATCGTTCATGCCAACCTTGTCCATGATCGCCGGCAGCGTTTCCGCGCCAAAACGACGCATCAGATCGTCCTCCAGGGAGATGTAGAACTGGGTGTAGCCCGGGTCCCCCTGACGACCACTGCGCCCGCGCAGCTGGTTGTCGATACGGCGTGCCTCGTGGCGCTCCGTACCGATGATGTAAAGACCACCTTCGTCAACCACACGCTGGTGCTCGTCGGCGCACATCTCGCGCGCCTTTTCCAGCGCCTCGCGGTTCATTTCCGGCGTGATCTCTTCGTCTTCCTTGTGCTCCTTATGCAGGATCTCGTCTGCCAGAAGCTGCGGATTGCCGCCGAGGATGATGTCCGTGCCGCGGCCAGCCATGTTCGTCGCGATCGTGACGCTCTTTTCCTTACCAGCCTGGGCAACGATGAGCGCTTCCTGTTCGTGGTATTTTGCGTTCAGCACCTTATGTGGGATGCCGCGCTTCTTGAGGATATCCGCCAGGCGTTCGCTCTTTTCGATGGACACCGTCCCGACCAGGACCGGCTGTCCCTTTTCGTAAAGCTCAGCAACCTTGTCGGCAACCGCTTCAAACTTGCCGTTTTCCGTGCGGTAGATGATGTCCGGCGCATCCTCGCGGGCGACCGGCTTGTTCGTTGGCACGATGACGACGTCCATGCCGTAGATCGCGCGGAATTCGTCTTCTTCCGTCTTCGCCGTACCAGTCATGCCAGCGAGCTTTTTGTACATGCGGAAATAGTTCTGGAAGGTGATCGTCGCCAGCGTCTGGCTTTCCTTTTCGATGTTCACGCCTTCCTTCGCTTCGATCGCCTGATGCAGCCCCTCGCTGTAGCGACGGCCATACATGAGACGGCCCGTGAATTCGTCGACGATGATGACCTCGCCGTCCTTGACCACGTAGTCGCGGTCGCGCTTCATCAATACCTGCGCCTTCAGCGCCTGGTTGACATGGTGGGCGATCTCAATGTTCGTCTCATCTGTGAGGTTTTCAATGCCCAGCAGACGCTCCACGTGCTTCGTGCCGTCTTCCGTGAGGGCCACCGTCTTGAGCTTTTCGTCGAAGGTGTAATCCTCTTCGTTTTTCAGCTGGCGCACGATCCCCACCATCGGCGTGTAAAGATCCTTCGCCTTCGCAGCAGGACCGGAGATGATCAGCGGCGTGCGCGCTTCGTCGATGAGGATCGAGTCCACCTCGTCGACGATCGCATAATGCAGCGGACGCTGCACCATGTTGCGCTCATGCATGACCATGTTGTCGCGCAGATAGTCGAAGCCGAACTCGTTGTTCGTGCCGTAGGTGATGTCGCAGTTGTACGCATCCTTGCGCTGCACATAATCCAACCCATGCACGATCAGCCCGACAGACAGGCCCAGGAAATTATACAGCGGCGAAAGCTGCTGGGCGTCGCGGCGAGCCAGATAGTCGTTGACCGTGACAACGTGAACGCCCTTGCCTTCCAGCGCATTCAGATACACCGGACAGGTCGCCACCAGCGTTTTCCCTTCACCAGTTTTCATTTCGGCGATGCGCCCCTCGTGGAGCACGTGACCACCCATGATCTGCACATCGAAATGGCGCAGCCCCAGGATGCGGTCCGAAGCCTCGCGCACAACAGCGAAGGCCTCTGCCATGATATCGTCCAGCGTTTCGCCAGCAGCCAGACGTTCCTTAAATTCTGCCGTTTTCGCAGAAAGTGCTTCGTCAGATAATTCTCTGAAAGGTTTGTCGTACTGATTAACCTGAGCGGCAAATTTCTCAAGCTTTTTTACGTCTCTTTTATTGTCGTCTAATACTTTTTTCAACCAAGTATCGATACCCAAGCTATTCACTCTTTTCTGTAGTCATTGCTGCCTGGCGGCAGCTTCTGTTTTTGAGCTGTGATTCAACCAATTTATTATACCACATGCGCCCAAAAACTCAAATAAATATCCGCCGAAAGGCGCATCGTCACCAATTCTCAATGTCCCAACAAAAATTTATGACCTAATTATTGAATATTCTAAAAAACAAATATTGTATTTTCCTAAAGAGTCGGTTATAATAAAATTAATTATAGAAGAAATAAGTCAAATTTGTCGCGCACAGGTTTGATGAAGGAGGTATCCTCAAATGAACCCAACCGCCGTCAACTCAATGCCGGAGCTTCTGGCTGACAGCGAACGCTTCACAAAAACTGCCGGCATGCTGAAGCTCCTCAGCAATCCCAATCGCCTCATGATCCTCTACATTCTTTCTGAGGCTCCAAGATCCGTAAATGAGATTCACGACCTCTTGATGCCAGCGTCAAGCATCTCCCACAGCTCCCTCTCTCAGCATCTCGCACTTTTGCGGGCGCACAAGATCGTATCGTTCAAAAAAACCGGGCAAATGTCCATTTATTCGATCAGCGACGAGCGTTTTGTGGAACTTTTGAAGATGCTTCGCGAAATAAATGTCTGAATCCCCTTGAAATATAAAGTGATGCGCATATAATAAATATATGGCTTCACATGGATTCAAATGTGAAAAATGTAACTGTTGAAAGGATGGGCACTATGAACATCACCATTAAAGGACGTAACACCGAAGTTACCAACGCACTGAAGGATTATGTAGAAAAACGTTTTTCCAAGCTTGAAAAATATTTCTACAAGGAAATGACCGGCACGGTCACCCTCGTCGTCGAAAAAGGCGACCATCGCGCAGAAGCAACGATCCCACTGGGCCGTTACATTCTCCGTGCTGAAGAATCCTCCAACGATATGTACGCTTCCATCGACGCCATCGTCGACAAGATCGAGCGTCAGATCCGCAAGTACAAAACCCGCATGAACCGCAAGGGCAAACAGGCCAAGGCTGAACCAATGTTCTCCCCTGCTGCCGACGAGATCGCTCATGCAGAAGAAGCACCAGAGATCGTCACCAAGAAGAAAACCTTCACCGTGAAGACCATGGACATCGAAGAAGCCGTCATGCAGATGGAACTTCTCGACCACGACTTCTTCATCTTCCTCAATGCGGACACCGACGACATCGGCGTCGTTTATCGCCGCAAAGACGGCACCTACGGTCTCATCGACCCACAGCGCTAAGCGTCAGAACGCAGCTCCGAAATCGGGGCTGCGTTTTTTCTCTGCGCGCAGAATATCCCACAGAAAAACAGGCAGAGCCGACCGAATTTTGGTCAGCTCTGCCTGCCTGCGTTTATTTCAGCGCATCGCGCACAATATTGGAAAAATCGAGCAGGAGCATCGCCGTGATCCCCCAGATCGCACGACCGTCGTAGCGGTAGATCGGCACATCGCGGCTGCCCTCTGTGAGGCTCTGGGCGATCGCCTCTTCCAGACTGTCGCCGGCGCGCTGACGCTGCAGCACGTCGAGATGGTGCATTTCCGGCAGCGTCTCGATAAAAAAGTCCACAGGGATCGTCAGCACCTCGCTGACAGCGCGTGGGTCCGGATCAAACGCCACAGGATCCAGGCGGCAGATGAAGCTGTAGACCTTCATCCCCTGCAGCCCGTGGTAGGTGTCCAGCTGATTGATCACATGCACATGATCGCGGCGCAGCCCCAGCTCCTCGCAGACCTCGCGCATCGCGCAGGCGCCTGGCGCTTCGTCGTCGTACATTTCGCCGCCTGGAAAGCAGATCTCGCCAGGCTGGTGGATGATCCCCTGGTTGCGCACCTCCAGCACGATATGGTCCTTGCCACCCAGCTCCACCAGCGGCAGCATGCAGGAGAAATAGCGGCGCTTGTCGGCAGCGTGGCTCTCGTGGCGGGCAAAAATCTCGTCGATCGCGTGCA
>OGWU01001384.1_pt1 | contig 13967 bp, 18 predicted proteins | sample 1576071 | NCBI WGS metagenome assembly OGWU01 (sample SAMEA3541582, study PRJEB24748) | human gut metagenome | biome: human gut; feature: human-associated habitat; material: faeces | place: China | collected 2012
CATGACTAAATGATATTCCATTTCATTATAAGATAAGCAACAATCAATATATCTTTTAATATTTGAAAAAAGCCATAATTGAATATCTTTTCTTTTATTTAATTTTCTTTTTAATTGAAAAACATCAATACACGTATTCATTAAATCATAAATATCTTGTTGATAAATTCCGTCACTATGAATTAATAAATATGTTTTTACCTCCATAATTGATACATCTGTCATTTGTTCATAACTTTTAACTACCATTAAAATCATCCCCTTTTCTTTATCTATATTATAGGGAGATGATGATTTTTATGATTAATTTGTATTTGTTTTAAAACCAAAATAAGGGAGTTAAATAACTCCCTTATTTTCTAAGAATTTTCTAATTTTCTTTGTTGCTGCTTTAAGTTCTTCTAAACTATAAGCATAAGAAACACGAATATATCCTTCTCCTGCTTCACCAAAAGCACTTCCTGGCACGCAGGCTACTAACTGATCATTTAATAATTCTTCACAGAATTGTTCTGATGTAAGCCCTGTTGATTTAATACATGGGAAAACATAGAAAGCACCTTGTGGTGTAAATGTTTTAAGTCCCATTTCATTAAATGTTTTGACTAAGAAGTTTCTTCTTGCAAGATAAGCTTGTCGCATTTTTTCAATTTCTTCATCACAATGTCTCATCGCTTCAATGGCTCCATATTGAGCACATGTTGGTGCTGACATAATGACATATTGATGAATTTTTTTCATCATTTTAACAAGATATTCATTCGCAAGAACATAACCTAAACGCCATCCTGTCATCGCATAAGCTTTTGAAAAACCACTCACTAAAATAACTTGATCTTTGATTTCATCAAAAGATGCAATTGAACAGAATTTATGTTCATAAGAAAGTTCTGCATAGATTTCATCAGTTATAATCATAATTCCAGATTCTTTAAAGATAGGAACTAATTTTTCATAGTCTTCTTTTGTCATGAATCCACCTGTTGGATTACTTGGGTAGTTTAAAAGAATTGCTTTAGTTTTTTCATTGATAGCTTCTTTTAAAAGTTCAGGTGTCAATTTAAATTCATTTTCTTCTGTTAAAGTAATATTTCTTACAACCCCACCAGCAAGTGCAACACCCGGTGTATAAGCAACATAACTTGGTTGTAATAAAATGACTTCATCACCTGGATTAATAATTGTTCTAAAGGCTAAATCGATTCCTTCAGATCCCCCAACAGTAACAATACATTGTTCTGGTTTATAATCTAAATTAAATCTTCTTTTTTGATATTTACAAATTTCTTTTCTTAATTCTAATAACCCTTGATTAGCAGTATAGAATGTTTTTCCTTTTTCAATTGAATAGATTGCAGCTTCTCTAATTGTCCAAGGGGTTGCAAAATCAGGTTCACCTACCCCTAAAGAAATAACACCTTCCATTTGATTAGCTAAATCAAAAAATTTACGAATTCCACTAGGTGGAATATCTTTTACAACAGGATTAACAATTTTTTCAAAATCCATTATGGAGTTACCAATAATCTTTCTGCTGCATCTTTATTATCATCCTCAACAAGTTTACCCGTGTTTTTATATTGTTTTAAAACATACATTGTGGCTGTTCTTTCAATACCTTCAATAACCGCTAAACGACTATTTACAAATTTAGCAACTTCCACCATTGTTTTTCCTTTAACAATTAATAAAAACTCATAATTTCCCGCTAATAAATACATTGTATCTACTTCTGGAAAATTATAGATTTTTTTCGCAATACGATCGTATCCATAATCTCTTTCAGGTTTCGCATTAACTTGAATCACAGCTGTACACACATCGTGATTTGTTTTATCCCAATTGATCAAAGTATGATAACCATAGATTGTTTTATTTTTTTCTAAATCTTTAATTGTCTTATCAACATTTTCTTCTGTTTCGTTTAAGGCGGCCGCAAGATCAACGACTTCCATTTTCGCGTTGTTTTCAATTAATGATAAAAGTAAATTTTCATCCATATCCTCTTCCTCCTTATTATGACTCTAATTATATACTAATTTAAAGGTAAGGTAAATTGAATTTTTATTAGAAATAAGAGGAATTGTTGCTTGTCTAGATAAGCAAAGTATTCTATAATAAAGATGAGGTGAAATTATGATTATACAAAGTAAAAAAGTCTGGATTGCGGATCAATTCACGCCAGCACAATTAGAATTAGAAGATGGAATTATTAAAGAAATATATCCTTACAATGAAAAAGAAGTTACGAAAGATTATGGAGATTTAAGAATTCTTCCTGGTTTTATTGATATTCATTGCCATGGAGCTTATGGTTTTGATACAAATGATGCTAATCCAGAAGGGTTAAGAAAATGGGCAAAAGGAATCGTTGATGAAGGAGTTACTTCTTTCCTTGCGACAACTCTTACTCAAAGTGAAGAAGTTCTTACAAATGCGGTAAGTAATGTCGCAAAAGTTGTGGAAGAAGGTTATGAAGGTGCTGAAATCTTAGGTATTCATTTTGAAGGTCCTTATTTAAATAAAGCACATAAAGGAGCTCAACCTGAAGAATACTGTGTTAAACCTGATATTGAACAATTTAAAAGATATCAAAAAGCTGCTCATGGTTTAATTAAATATATTACTATGGCTGTTGAAAATGATGAAGATTTTACTCTTACAAAATATTGTAGTCAAAATAATGTAGTTGTAAGCATTGGACATTCTAATGCTACTTATGAACAAGCTGTTCAAGCATACGCTCATGGAGCAAGAAGTATGACTCATGTTTATAATGCAATGACACCATTTACGCATCGTGCAAATGGTCTTGTTGGTGGTGCTTTACGTATTAGAAATATGTATGGAGAAATTATTTGCGATGGAAATCATTCTACTCTTGCTGCTTTAAATAATTTCTTTACTTCAAAAGGTCCTGATTACAGTATTATGGTTACAGATTCCTTAATGTGTAAAGGATTTCCTGTAGGTACTAAATTTGATTTTGGTGGACAAGAAGTTGTCATTTATCCAGATGGTAGTGCACACTTAGTAGAAGCTGGTAACTTAGCAGGATCTACTTTAAATGTAAACAAAGGATTAAAAATCTTAATTGAAGATGCATTAGTTCCTGTTAATTACGCGATCAATGCATGTACATCAAACCCAGCAAGATGTTTACATGTTGATGATCGTAAAGGAACAATTGGTGTTGGTTATGATGCTGATCTTGTTGTTTTAGATAGAGATTATGAAGTTGTTCAAACTTATTGTAAAGGCATTGGGCAAAAATAAGATTTTGAGATGCTTCATGCATCTCTTTTTTTTCTTATATAGAAAGCTTTTTATAGTTATTTTATGGTACAATTATTTCAAAAGGAGGCGATTTTGTGTATCGTTTTTATGTATCAAGTTACGCTAAAGGAAAAGAAAAAGGTCTTTATGTATGTACTCTAGATGAAACTAAAAATGAACTTCATTTAAATAAACATATTCCTACCGAAGATTTTCCTTCTTATGTTATTAAAAAAGATGATTATCTTTATGTATCTTTAAAAGATGCAAGTGTTGGTGAAGGAGGAGGTGTCGCAAGTTATCATATTGAAGAAGATGATTTAAAACAACTTTCTTTTTATAATTCCCATGGTCGTTCTTATACTCATTTATGTTTAAGTCCTGATCAAAAATATTTATTTACAGCCAATTATCACGTTGGAGCAACAGCTGCTTTCCCATTAAAGGATCATAAAATTGGGGATAAGCTTTCTGTTGTTCACCATCATGGTTCAGGAATTGATTTACTTAAAAGACAAACAAGTCCTCATGCTCATTATGTAGGAATTACTCCTGATCATAAATATCTTTACAGTGTTGACCTAGGTGCTGATAAAATTGTTATGTATGAATTTATTAATGAAAAATTACAAGAAACATCATTAAGTCAATCGGTGATTCCTGGTAGTGGGCCTCGTCATATGATTTTTTCTCACGATGGTAAATATTGTTATCTCGTCAATGAAATTGGTAACAGTATTATGGTTTATCAATATCATGATGGACACTTTACTTTGATTCAAGTTATTCATTGTGTACCTCGTCATTTCCATGGCTTTTCAAGTGCTGCTGCTATTCATATGACATCAAGTGGTAAACATATTATCGTTTCCAATCGTGGACATGATAGTATTGTCCTTTATCGTGTTAATCAAGAAACAGGAAAAATCACTTTACTTTATATGGTGCATACTGGAAAAGGACCTCGTGATTTTAATATTATTGATGATCGTTATATTGTTGTTGCTAGTCAAGAAGATGATCGTTTAGAGCTTTATACATTTAATGAAGAAAAAGAAGAAATCAAACCTACAGGAAATACCTTAGATATTATTCAACCTGTTTGTGTAGCTTTATAAAAGGAGAAAGATTATGAAATACGAAATTGTGGGAGATACTCTCCCTGTTGTTATTTGTCATTTAAATAAAGGTGAAAAAATGATTAGTGATAGTGGTGCTATGGCTTGGATGGATCCATGCATGAAAATGGAAACAAATGGTGGTGGTGCTGGTAAAATCATCGGTAGAATGTTTTCTGGTGAAACTTTATTTAGAAATAGTTATACGGCAAATGAAGATGGTTTGATTGCCTTTGCCTCAAGTTTTCCTGGTAAAATTGTCGCTATTGATGTAGAGCCTGGAAAAGAAGTCATCATTCAAAAATCCGCTTTTCTAGCTAGTGAAGAAAATGTAGAAACATCGGTTTTCTTTAATAAGAAATTTTCTTCTGGTATATTTGGTGGTGAAGGTTTTATTTTAACAAAGGTTTCAGGACACGGAACATGTTTTATTGAAATTGATGGAAGTACCGTAGAATATAATTTACTACCAGGTCAACAAATGGTTATTGATACCGGTTATCTTGCAATGATGGATGCCACTTGTAAAATGGATATCCAATCAGTTCCTGGTTTAAAAAATAAATTTTTAGGAGGAGAGGGTTTATTTAATACAGTGGTTACTGGTCCTGGAAGAATTGTGGTTCAAACAATGCCTATTTCAGCAGTCGCAAATTCACTTGCAAGATTTTTCCCTCAAGGTAAATAATGAAGAAATTGTTTTGTTTTGATATTGATGGTACTTTAAGAACAACCACAGATCATCAAATACCAGAAAGTACCATCAAAGCCTTAAATTTATTAAGAGAAAAAGGTCATCTTTTATTAGTATCTACAGGTAGAAGTGTTGACTCTTTAAAGAATACTCACATTTATGATACTTTTGCCTTTGATGGGTATGTATGCAATAGTGGACAAGCTTTATTAGATAAAAATTTAAAACTTATTCACAAAGAAAGTTTATCTAAGGATGTTGTTTTAAAAGCTTTAGAGGCTTCTAAAAAACACAACATTCCTTTAGCTCTTAAATGTACACCAAGAATTATTAATATGGAACCCAATGAAAATGTCATTCGTTCATGTAATTATTTCAATAATCCAATTCCCCCTGTTGGTAGCTACACCAATCAAGAAGTAGGTGCCATGATTGCTTATGGTCCTTTAGGTTATGATTATCAAGAGTTTAAAGATATTGAAGAACTTGATGTGATGGTAGGAGAAAGTAGTTATGCTGATATTACTATTAAAGGAATTTCTAAAGCAACTGTCATTGCTTATTTTATGAAGTTATGGAATATGAAAAGTTATGTGGCTTTTGGGGATTCTTTAAATGATGTTGAAATGTTTAAACATGCTTCTTTTTCGATCTGTATGGGACAAGGAAATAATGATTTAAAAAAATTATGTGATTTTGTGACAACTTCTATTGATGAAGATGGTATTTATTATGCATGTAAAGAATTAGGCTATATCTAAAATAGCCTTTTTTATTTCGTCTAAGTTCTTAACTATTAAGAGTAAATCAAAGAGTTCTTCATATTGTTTGGTTGATAGATATTCTAAAAAAATTGGATTTTCATCAGGGAAACGAATAAAGAAAAGTTTGAGAGCATTTCTTCTTGCAATCAGTTTTTTTGTTTTTCAAAAGAAGTATTTTCTTGATTCATAAAAAAACTCCTTCTTTCATTATAGAAAAATATATTTTTTTATAAATGGACAGATAGTCCAAAATACTCCTTAAAATTATGCCCAAAATAAAAATGGTCTTTCGACCATTTTTAAATTATCTTAATTTTGTAATATCAATTAACGATGGCACACCTTGTTTACGTTTTTCAAGGGAATCAATAAGTGCTTTTGCTGTATCAAGTGACGTATAAATTGGAATACCTGCTTCTACAGCAAAACGTCTAATTAAGAAGCCATCTTTTAAGTTATCATTTCTTGTTGGAATATCGATTACTAAATCAACTGTATCCGTAAACATTAAATCAAAGATTGTATTTGTTTTTTCACAAATACGATTGACAAAATGTACAGGTACATCATGTTCTTTTAAGAATTTATATGTTCCTTCTGTTGCATATAAATCATAACCAAACATATAATATTGTTTAGCAATTGGTAAGAATTCTTCTTTAGAAGAATCTTTAATTGTACAAATGATATTCTTTCTCTTAGGTAATTGAATACCTGTTCCCATGAATGCTTTATAAATAGCTTCATCTAAGTTTTTAGAAATACCTAAAACTTCACCTGTTGATTTCATTTCAGGGCCTAAAGAAATTTCAGCACCTTTGATTTTTTCAAATGAGAACACTGGCATTTTAACTGCAATTGTTTCTTTTTCTGGAACAATTCCATAAGAATATCCTTGTTCTTCAATTGTATGTCCCATAATAGCTTTTGTTGCAATGGCAACAATTGGGATATCTGTAACTTTTGAAATATAAGGAATTGTTCTTGAAGATCTTGGGTTAACTTCAATAACATAAACTTGATCTTCATAAACAATGAATTGAATATTGATTAATCCGACAACATGTAATGCTTTAGCAAGACGTTTTGTATAATCAACGATAACATCTTTAATTTCTTGTTTGATTTTTTGTGGTGGGTAAACAGAAATACTATCTCCCGAGTGAACTCCCGCACGTTCAACGTGTTCCATAATACCCGGAATTAAGATACCATGTCCATCACAAACTGCATCAACTTCAACTTCTTTACCAGATAAGTATTTATCAATTAAAATTGGATGTTCTTGGTATTGTCTATTAATGATTTTCATGAACTTTTTAATATCACCATCATTTAAGGCAATTTCCATACCAGCACCACCTAATACATAAGATGGTCTTACTAAAACTGGATATCCTAATTTATTAGCAACTTCAATTGCTTCTTCTGCAGTAAAGACTGTTGAACCTCTTGGACGATCAATGTGACATTTTTCAAGAATTTCATCAAATCTTTCTCTATCTTCTGCAGCATACGACCGGCTGGCAGAAAAAATGGGCTGGCTGGGCATCGACCCGCAGTCCATCCGGCACATCCTCATCACTCATCAGGACACCGACCACGTGGGCGCGGTGGAGGCAGACAGCCCCGGTTTGTTCCGGAGCGCAAAGCTCTATATCGGCGAGATTGAAAACCGGTATCTCACCGGCGAGGTGCGGCGAAAAGTCATATATCATCTCTATAAATTGCCGCAGGTCACAATTAACAACGAAAAGGTGCTGCTGCATGACGGCGAGACTTTCGAGATTGACGGCATCAAAATTGAGTGCTTTCTCGTCCCCGGCCATACATGGGGGCATATCTGGCACTTTGTGATCTACATTCCCGCCTCCGCTGTGGCAGCGTGGCTTTGCGCGCTGCTTTGAGGACGTGTGACAGAAGCAATCGTTTTGGGAGGCAGAGATTTTTCATGCGTGTGATAAAAAAAGTCCTGCATGAAAAAAGAAAAACAACAGAAGCCCATATCCAGCAGCTTCAGCAGGCGGGGAAACAGGGTGTCCGATATACAGCGATGATGCCGGATATTCCGTTCCTGATGTTGGGGCTAATCAGCGATATTGGCTGGATGATCCACTTGATTGCAGGTGTTATTTACTTTTGCAGAAACGGCTTTTGCCATGTGCTGGACTATGCGGCGCTACTTGCGCTGGCGGGCGTCCTGTTCGGTGTTGCGTATCTAATTTATCTGAACAAGATCCACGAAAAGGAGATTGCCACAAAGCTCCAAAAGAATTTGAGCTTTGGGATAACGGTTTATTCCGGACTGGCAGGGGCGGTTGTCGGAATGACTCAGATCACAACAGCGGGCGTTTCCTCAGTGCTTGTATGGCTCATCGTTGGCGGTGTTCTTAACTTCGTCGCAGGACTGCCAATCTACCTCTCCTTCAAAAAAGGAATTTTCTATGGGGTGCAATGACTTTATGAACCGCAATAGGAGGCGAAGAAAATGGGAGCATATCCAGCGACTGTAAATACTGTGCGGCGTTCGCCTCTTTTGGCTTGTCCAAATCGAACCGCACATTGATCCGATATTTGCTCATCCCTTCGCCTCAGCCTTCATCTGCGTTTCCGCCAGATATTCATATCCCTTTGCGGCGGCGCAGATGTCCTCGACGAATTTCACACGGTCTGCGTTTACCTTGCTGAAATTTTTAATGAGACACCCGCCGCCACCGGTCACATACAAGGTCATCGTATTCTCATCATAGCCGTGCTCACGCAGCCTGCGGAAGATGTCCCGCACATACTCGGCGGCAACGCTCTTAATGATTTTCAGATCGGCAGGCGCAATGTTTGCCGTGCCGGTGATCAGCACCTCGTCGATGATGGCATCGTTGATTTCCCGCTGCGTTTTCTGCATAAACGCCTCACGGACAGCGAGGGTACACTGATAAGTCCCGAATTTCTCGGTGAACACTTTGCCCTGCTGCGGCTTGCCGTTGATCATATACAGCGTGTTCATTGTGCCGTTGCCAATGTCGGCGATCAGGTTGACGCCTTTCAGTGTGGTTGCAAAGCTGGCAATAGCGGCGTACCCCTGCGGATAGATACGCACATCGTCAATATAGAGATGGTAGTTTCCCTTTTTGTAGGTGAACTCCACCTCGGCGTTCTTCATCAGATACGCCTTGAAGTCCGCTTTCTGTCCGCTTGTCCAGGTCAGGGGCAGACCGGCGGCAATCACAATGTGCGCCTCGGTGAGATTTTCGGCTTTCAGCTCCTTGGCAATTGCCGCAAGGGTCAGCACATAATAGTCCTCATCCTTGATCTTGTCCGGCGCAAATTCCTTGTGCCCCTCGCCGATGAGATAATACCTGCCGCCGTAGACCAGCATATCCGCCGTGAACAGCGGCTCGTGGTCATAGGCGGCGATGCCGGTGGGAAAGCAGCAATTGGCCGTTTTCATATTCCCGTACCCGTGGTCAATGCCGATGATTTTTGTGTTGTGGATTGTTTTCATCATAAGTCCTTTCCTGCGCATAGCGCATTTCAAAATATTTCGGATAACTCTTTTTCGGGCGGTTATCCATTGATCTCGTTTTGCCGTAAAATTTCTGTGTACAGCTCCTTTTCAGCCGGTAATACCGCTTTCAGAAAATAGTTGCAGTAGATACCGTACCGAGAAATGAGCTGCACGCATTTCGTTTCCTCACCGTCATCCAGCAGCAGACAGTTTTCCTTATAGCAATTACAGCAAGTTTTGCGTACAAGGGCGTTGATTTCTTTCCGCTGCTTCGGCGTAATTTTGAGTACCATAGACTAAACCTCCTTCCTGTTTTACGGGCAGCAAAAAAGCCGCCGAGTGTGACCTCGACGGCTCGATGACTGCCTTCTGTATATTGAATGGGGGAAACGGCAGAAAAAGGTATGTTTATAGCAACACATCCAAAATGCTGTTCGCAACACGAGAAAAATCCTTGAATATCAGGCGCTTTTCTGCTACAATTATATAGAACAAATGTTTCTGTTTGGCAATTCAGAGAAAAAACATCTTGGCTTTTTATCGCCGCAAGACCGGTTTGTGGGACACTTGGCTTGATAAAATATAGAAGGAGGCGGGATGTATGAGCGATGGACTTGGCTTTCTTACTGCCGTTTACCGGGACGGTCGTGTACATATAGGCGGCAAAAGCTACCCGGCGGGTACCTTTGCGGTGCAGCTTTTGAATCAGTATTATAAAGATGACACGGCGGCGAGGATCGCCGTGTTCCGGCAAAGTAACTGGAATGTACAGGAGCAGCTATGCGCCGGCTATCTGAACGAAACAGATTTTATTAAGGCCGGAAAGGAGATTCTGACAATTCTGCAAACCCTGCCGAAGCTAAAGCCTTTTTCCTCCTTGGACATTGCAGCGGAGAAGCAGCGAATTGCAGAGCTATTCACGGAAGGCAACGCTGCTGCCCTTTCCGACTATCTGCGGCGCAGGGCAGCAATAGCGCAATTCGATGATGTGTTCTCTCCCGGATATGATAAAGCACTGTTCAAAAGTGGTGAAACGATGTGCGCAACCGTTTTAATTACTCTCCGCTTTTATGATGCTATCCCGGAGGACATGTGCAAGGCGTTTGAACTGCTTAAGCGGTTTGTATCTCGTGTAGACGAAGCCGACCGATTTGACGAATACCACCTGCTGCCCATTGCAACGGAGATATTCGGGATGAATTCATTTCCCTTGCACACGGAATATATTGCTCTCCCAAAACGGCGGAACAGTCGCATCCTTGTCACTGCCCGAAGAATGACCTTTGAGAGCTATTACAGCTTTGTGCTGACGGATTTCTTTGAAGGGCTGCACCACGGACACTATCCAAGGCGATGCGAGGTTTGCAAGCAGTATTTCCTGATGCAGAGCGCACGGCGGCAGAAATACTGCACCTATGGCACGGCACCGGAGTTGTACCACGGCGAAAAGATCAGTTGCCGCCGGTACGCTATTATTCAGGGCAAAGCGGAGCGGGCAAAGGATAACCCGTTGAAAGCCGCCTATGACCGCCGTTGCTCGGCGATACGCTCCGAAAAGAGTCGGGGAACGATCTCTGCCGAGTTTGCGCAGGCGGCGCAGGCCATGGCGAAGCGGCGCTTGGAGCAAGCGGAGGAGGACGATGCATACGCCAAAGCAAATTACTTTACCGAATTGGAGCGCACTAAGCTGTACGCTGACACGGACAAAAGAATGAAATGACAGGAGGTGCATTCGGTGTCCAAAGAACAGAATGAAGTATTAGAGCAACAGCGGTACCTTTTGGAGCGCCGGATGTACCGCCTTGATCCTGCGCCGCCGAAGCTGTCGGCGCAAGAATACATCGTCCGTTATCTCACCACAAAAGAGGACAAGTATCTGACTTGGTACCTCCACGATCAGGAACCTGCGCTTAACAAACTGGCACAGGCCGCCTGCGAACGATACGCTATGACGGAGCATTTTGCGGACATCAAGTAAGCAGCGGTGTGCGGTATCCTGGCCGCCCTTCAAAAGTACGATCCGGCTGTCGGCGCACCGTTTGCCGCTTTTCAAAAGCGGCATATACAGTACGGTATTGATGATTATATCCGCACAGCGCAGAGCGGTGTTGTCACGATGACGGCAGATACCTATCCCGTCCTGCGGCGCATTATGGCAATTTACCATCTAAGCGGCGATGATTGCAACGACAGCAGCATTCAGCGAATTGCCGATGAAACCGGAATGGGAGAAAAGATCGTCCGCAAGTATATTGCGATAGGCACGCTGAACGAGCGCCGAGTAGATTTTTACCGGCAGTACGATGAGGACGGCGGGGAAACGGCGGAAGACATTTCGGTGGACACCACCTCGCAGCCGGACAAGCTGTATTTTCGGGCGGTGCTATATGACGCGCTGCATCAAGCATACGACAGCCTGACCTACCGGGAACAGCGCACGGTTGCCAAGCATCTTGGCTTCTGCGATACCTGCTGGTCGGTCAGGAAAGCGGTGCTGATAAACGGTGAAATCGAGTACAGGCCCATAAAACCCATGACCTTTGAAGAAATCTCCCACTCCGCCAGCCGCAAGTCGGATAAAGCCTCCGAGCGGACTTACAACAGAGCATTGGAAAAGATGAAGGAACAAATTCTTAGTAATCCGGAGTATCAATTCATCCTGAGTTAAAAAACATAATGTCTTCTAAAGATGATGTGCTTTTAATACAGTAAATAATTCAATTAGTTTTTCTATATGTTTATTTGCTGAAATATTATGAATAGATGTCACAGGTAGAATAGCAGACAAGAAATTGCCCCTCAAATGGGGCAATTTGACAAAAAAATAAAACTGTGCTATTCTTTGAATCGGGATCAGTGCACGGGTCTTACAAAACAATTTTACAATACCCCTATAAGAGATGCGCGAGGGACAAGCCCGATGACCGCACGGCAACCTCCCGGAGAGAAAGGTGCCAAAGCTTGTACGATAGGTTATACCAGCCCCGCAAGCTGGATTTTTTGCACCTATTTTCCGGGAGTACGGGGAAATGAGGTGTATTTTTATGAGCAATGGCATTCGTTACAGAGTCCAAACTCACTGGGGCTACTTCAGTCTGGATGAGGATTCTTATCAGGACTATCTAGCGGGTAAACTGTGGATCATCTGGAAACCCGGCAAGACAGAGACGCCCAAGCCAGAGGCAGAATTGACTCACCTGTCTGCCGAGGCGATTCGACTTCGTGAGTCGGCGCAAGCAGATGCCTATTCCTTGCTGCAAGTAAGATTCCCCGCCACAGCAATAACGCCTTATCAAAAACGCATGGAGAATGTGGGCATTGACGAATTGCTTTTGTCGGTGCGTTCCTCTAACGGATTGCACGGAGCTGGGTTAGACACATTAGGTGGTGTGATGAAGATCATGGAGCAAGAGGGCGGCCTGCGTTCCGTGCGGAATTTGGGAACCAAAAGTGAGGCTGAGATTCGCCGACACTTTATTAATTACTGCTACGGTCTGCTATCCGAAGGTGAAAAGGGGCAATACTGGCAGATGATTATTGATGGCAATCAGAAAAATGCACTTTAATTAATGGAGGGATAAAGAATGTTCGGAGCAATCATCGGCGATGTGGTCGGCTCAAGATTTGAGTTTGACAACTGCAAATCCAAGGAGTTTGAGCTCTTTACCAACACCTGTGACTATACTGATGACACGGTGATGACGCTGGCGGTGGCCAAAGCGCTGCTACTCTATGGGACCATCACGGATATGGACGCCTTCAAGCGGGAGCTTGTCCGGGTGATGCACGAGGTAGGACTGCCGCACCCGCACTGCGGCTATGGCGGAAGATTCTGCACATGGATGATGAAGAATTATACCGAGCCTTATGGTAGCTTCGGCAACGGCTCTGCCATGCGGGTGTCCCCGGTGGCGTGGTTTGCCGGTTCTCTGGACGAGTGTGAAAAACTGGCGGCGGCCACTGCCGAAGTGACTCACAATCACCCGGACGCTATCTCAAGGGCGTCGGCCTCGCCGTGTCCACCCATACCTCAGGCTACTATCCTCGCCGTCTTGACTGGTGCACCGTCACGGCCAAGTTTGAAGAGGACGGCTCGGCGAGCTTCAACTGCAACATCCACGACCATGGCTGCGGCACGGTTGCCGCGCTGAAGAATATTGCCGCAGAAGAACTCTCCATCCCACCTGACAGCATTGATTTCCCTGAGGGCGACACGGCATACAATGCGCTCGATAATGGCTGCTACACCAGCCGCACAATTTATGTCACCGGCCGTGCCGTGTTGGAAACGGCGCAGAAGCTCAAATCTCTGCTGCTGGAAAATGCCGCACGTCTCATGGTATGCAGTGCCGGAGACCTCGCCTGTCAAAACGGTGAGATCTTTGTCACCGCTGATCCCTCTCGCCGGAAAACCTACCGTGATGTTATCTGCTATGCCGCCGACCAGTACGGCAGCAGCGGCGCAATTTTCGTTTCCCACACTTACCAGCCCTCGTCCAACCCCGGCCCTGCCGCTGCTCACTTCGCCGAGGTCGAGGTCGACACACTCACTGGGCTCTGCCGCCTGACGGCATTCACCGCCGCGCACGACGTTGGCAAGGCCATCAATC
>OGWU01001388.1_pt1 | contig 13931 bp, 10 predicted proteins | sample 1576071 | NCBI WGS metagenome assembly OGWU01 (sample SAMEA3541582, study PRJEB24748) | human gut metagenome | biome: human gut; feature: human-associated habitat; material: faeces | place: China | collected 2012
CATCCAGCAAGCCTACTTTATAACCCAGCTTGGCCAAAGAGACCGCCAGATTAGCCGAAACGGTGGATTTACCTACACCGCCTTTGCCGGAAGACACTCCGATTATATTTTTCACCTGCGGTAACAGTTTGCCCACTTCCGGTCGTGCAGCCTGACGGCTTTCCGTAGTAATCGTCACTTCCACTTCCGGTGAGACATAAGTATGTATCGCTGTCTCGGCAGCCTTTACCATCGACTTCATGAAAGGATCGGTCGGCTTCTCGAAAATCAGCGAAAAGCTCACTTTCATCCCGTCAATACGCAAATTATCGGCAACCATTTCCGCCTCAACGAGGTTCTTTTTATTGCCAGGATAGCGCACCGTTGCCAGTGCATCCAGAATCAATTTAGGATAAAGAGTCATTTTATTTACTGTTTTTTAAATGGAAATTCCATGCAGTTTGAATAATTTGTTTAATATCAGTATATTGAGGTTGCCAACCTAAAATTTCTTTAGCCTTAGAATTATCAGCAACTAATTTAGCGGGATCACCTGCACGACGGGGTGCCATTGTAACACGAATTGGAAGTTGAGTCACTTCTTTGGCAGCATTGATGATTTCTAAAACAGAATACCCTTCACCATTTCCTAAGTTAAATGTTTGACTTTGATTCCCTTGATAAAGATAGTTTAAAGCACGAATATGGGCATCTGCTAGGTCATTTACATGAATATAATCACGAATACATGTTCCATCTTTTGTATCATAATCATTTCCAAAAACATAAATTGTTTCACGTTTTTTTAATGGTACTTGTAAAATTAATGGGATTAAATGGGTTTCAGGGTTATGTAATTCTCCAATTAAACCATTTTCATGAGCTCCACAAGCGTTAAAATAACGTAAAGCAACATATTTCATGCCATAAGCTTGATCACACCACTTCATCATCTTTTCCATTGTTAATTTTGTTTCCCCGTAGGTATTTGTAGGATTTGTTTTATCACTTTCTGTGATTGGAATCTGTTTAGGCTCACCATAAGTAGCAGCAGTTGATGAAAAAACAATATATTTAACGTCATGTTCTTTCATGACTTCTAATAAACAAATCATGCCATAAACATTGTTGTTGTAATATTCAAGTGGTTCTTTCATGCTTGCTCCAACTAAAGAATTTGCTGCAAAATGAATAACACCTTTAATGTCTTCTTTTTCAAAGACATTATTTAAAAATTCCTTATCACGTAGATCTCCTTGATAAAATTTTGCTTTAGGATGAATCAATTGTTTAAAACCTGTTTGCAGATTATCAACGATAACAACATCTTCTCCTTTTTCGATTAATGCATAAACTGTATGAGAGCCTATATAACCAGCTCCTCCTAATACTAAAACACTCATTTTTAGTCCTCCTTGATGACTTTATTCTATACTTTTAGTAAAACATAGTCAATAAATTAGTAAAACATTTACTAAAATTAGTAAAAATATTTGACATTATTTACTAAAATGATACAATAAGTATAGAAAGAAAGCGGAGGAAAGAATAAAATGAATCATCAAATTAATCGACTTATTCATTTTGGTTTACAACATCATTTAATTAGTGAAGATGATGAAATTTATGCAGTGAACTTATTATTAGATTTATTTCATTTAGATCACGCGCGAGCGTCGGCGCGATTGAAAAAATCTACATGCAGGACGGCGAACTCCGGTATAAGACCATCGGCGACGCGAAGCCCGTAGGCCTCTGCGGCTCCGGGCTCATCGACGCGATTATGGTCGTGCTGCGCGAGGGCAATTTACTGAGAAGCCTGTAACTGAATACCCCCCGGTGATACAGGATAATACAGTGACCACTAAAGACTATCTGTACAGCAATAATATTGATACTGACCTTTTAGTGGTTATCGGAGGGCTTATTGTTATATTGTTTCTCATGATGCTTATCATGTACTTTATTAATTCTCTCAGGCATAAGAAATTAACTGAAATACTGGGAAAAATATCTTTTCCTGAAAAATCCGGGAGCAATTTGCTTAAACCGGAGGCGGTCAGCTGTAATTTGTTGTCCCTGTGTGTGCTGGCACCGGTACTCTGTACACCCAGAAAGCTGGCAGAAGTCTCCAGGGAGATCATCGTGGCGAGTGCGCAGGAAATTGCATGGACGCCGGGGAGCAGTCGTATTGATGGTCATCAGGGCGAAAATATTACCTGGTCTCTGTCATCGCAGTCTCCTGCCGATAAGTATGATCTCATCAATAAAACGTCCCGTGTTTCTCCTGACAGTGGCCGTTTTTATGAACCGGACACAGTTCTGGATCACCGTGAACGGGTACGCCTTTTTATTCAGATCCAGTTTCCGCACGGGAGTGACTGGTCTGAAGTATTGCGCCTGACTGACATTGTTACAGAGAAGGTCTCTTCCGGCAGGGCTGCAGGCGGGTATCACCACCGGCATACAGGGTACACCTGGTCTGTTTCCCACATCATCCTTTTCTGCCCTGTTCCAGATTTTCCCGGAGTTTCATCATGAGTTTTAACGCAAAGGATATGACCCAGGGCGGTCAGATTGCGTCCATGCGTATCCGCATGTTCAGCCAGATCGCCAATATCATGCTTTACTGCCTGTTTATTTTTTTCTGGATACTCGTTGGTCTGATTTTATGGGTAAAAATAAGCTGGCAGACGTTTGTGAACGGCTGTATTTACTGGTGGTGTACCACGCTGGAAGGCATGCGGGATTTAATCAAGTCCCAGCCAGTATATGAGATTCAGTATTACGGCAAAACCTTCCGGATGAACGCTGCCCAGGTACTGCATGATAAATATATGATCTGGTGCGGTGAGCAGCTATGGTCCGCATTCGTTCTGGCGTCTGTCGTGGCCCTGGTTATTTGCCTGATCACCTTCTTTGTTGTCTCCTGGATTCTGGGGCGTCAGGGTAAACAACAGAGCGAAAATGAAGTCACAGGTGGTCGTCAGCTGACAGACAATCCGAAAGACGTTGCCCGGATGCTGAAAAAAGACGGCAAGGACTCCGATATCCGGATTGGCGACCTGCCGATTATCCGGGATTCCGAAATCCAGAACTTCTGTCTGCACGGCACGGTCGGGGCCGGTAAGTCGGAGGTTATCCGTCGTCTGGCCAACTATGCCCGTCAGCGCGGTGATATGGTGGTGATTTATGACCGTTCAGGGGAATTTGTTAAAAGTTACTATGATCCCTCCATCGATAAAATCCTGAATCCGCTGGATGCCCGCTGTGCCGCATGGGATTTGTGGAAGGAGTGCCTGACACAGCCGGATTTTGATAATACCGCAAATACTCTGATCCCTATGGGTACAAAAGAGGACCCGTTCTGGCAGGGTTCAGGACGTACCATTTTTGCGGAAGCGGCGTACCTGATGCGTAATGACCCCAACCGCAGCTACAGCAAACTGGTGGACACACTGCTTTCCATCAAAATTGAAAAACTGCGTACCTTCCTGCGTAATTCACCGGCGGCCAACCTGGTGGAAGAGAAAATTGAGAAAACGGCGATTTCCATCCGTGCTGTGCTGACCAACTACGTGAAAGCCATCCGTTACCTGCAGGGGATTGAGCATAACGGTGAGCCCTTCACCATCCGTGACTGGATGCGTGGTGTCCGGGAAGATCAGAAAAACGGCTGGCTGTTTATTTCGTCGAACGCCGACACCCATGCCTCCCTGAAGCCTGTGATCTCCATGTGGCTGTCCATTGCCATTCGTGGTCTGCTGGCAATGGGAGAAAACCGTAACCGTCGTGTGTGGTTTTTCTGTGATGAGTTACCCACGTTACACAAACTGCCGGACCTGGTGGAGATCCTGCCGGAAGCCCGTAAGTTCGGTGGCTGTTATGTGTTTGGTATCCAGTCCTATGCCCAGCTGGAAGATATCTACGGTGAGAAAGCGGCGGCCACGCTGTTTGACGTCATGAACACCCGTGCTTTTTTCCGTTCCCCGAGCCATAAGATTGCAGAGTTCGCTGCCGGTGAGATTGGTGAGAAAGAGCACCTGAAAGCCAGCGAGCAGTATTCCTACGGTGCTGACCCGGTACGTGACGGGGTATCGACCGGTAAGGATATGGAGCGTCAGACACTGGTCAGTTATTCCGACATTCAGTCTCTGCCGGATCTGACCTGCTATGTCACTCTGCCCGGACCGTATCCGGCAGTAAAACTCTCCCTGAAATATCAGGCACGACCGAAGGTCGCTCCGGAGTTTATTCCGCGTGACATCAACCCGGAAATGGAGAACCGTCTGAGTGCCGTACTTGCTGCAAGGGAAGCAGAAGGTCGCCAGATGGCCAGCCTCTTCGAACCGGAGGTTGCCTCCGGAGAAGGCGTGACTCAGGCTGAACAGCCACAACAGCCACAACAGCCACAACAGCCACAACAGCCACAACAGCCACAACAGCCAGTGTCTTCTGTCATCAATGATAAGAAGTCAGATGCAGGTGTGAGTGTTCCGGCAGGGGGGATCGAGCAGGAGCTGAAAATGAAACCGGAAGAAGAGATGGAACAGCAACTGCCACCCGGGATCAGTGAATCCGGTGAAGTGGTGGATATGGCCGCTTATGAGGCATGGCAACAGGAAAATCATCCGGACATCCAGCAGCAGATGCAGCGTCGTGAAGAGGTGAACATTAATGTGCACCGGGAGCGCGGGGAGGATGTTGAGCCGGGAGATGATTTCTGATGTTGAGTTTCAGCGTTGTTAAATCGGCAGGCAGTGCCGGAAACTATTACACCGACAAGGATAATTACTATGTGCTGGGCAGCATGGGAGAACGCTGGGCCGGTCAGGGGGCTGAACAGCTTGGGCTGCAGGGCAGCGTCGATAAGGATGTTTTTACCCGTCTTCTGGAGGGCAGGCTGCCGGACGGGGCGGATTTAAGCCGCATGCAGGATGGCAGTAATAAGCATCGTCCCGGCTACGACCTGACCTTCTCCGCCCCCAAAAGTGTCTCCATGATGGCCATGCTCGGGGGGGATAAACGTCTTATTGATGCACATAACCAGGCTGTGGATTTTGCTGTCCGTCAGGTGGAGGCGCTGGCTTCCACACGGGTGATGACGGACGGACAGTCAGAAACGGTGCTGACCGGTAATCTGGTGATGGCACTGTTTAACCATGACACCAGTCGCGATCAGGACCCACAGTTACACACGCATGTGGTGGTGGCTAATGTCACGCAGCATAACGGCGAATGGAAGACACTGAGCAGTGACAAAGTGGGGAAAACCGGATTTTCCGAGAACGTGCTCGCGAACCGGATTGCGTTCGGGAAAATATATCAGAGTGAGTTACGTCAGCGCGTTGAGGCGCTGGGTTATGAAACCGAAGTGGTCGGTAAGCACGGTATGTGGGAGATGCCGGGCGTACCGGTGGAAGCCTTCTCCGGACGCTCACAGGCTATCCGGGAGGCCGTCGGTGAAGACGCCTCGCTGAAATCCCGGGATGTGGCGGCACTGGATACGCGTAAATCCAAACAGCACGTCGATCCTGAAGTCAGAATGGCTGAATGGATGCAGACGCTGAAGGAAACCGGGTTCGACATCCGGGCATATCGTGACGCGGCGGATCAGCGTGCGGAGATCCGCACGCAGGCGCCCGGGCCTGCTTCACAGGACGGGCCGGATGTGCAGCAGGCGGTGACACAGGCCATTGCCGGATTAAGTGAACGAAAAGTGCAGTTCACGTATACGGACGTGCTGGCCAGGACGGTCGGCATACTGCCGCCGGAAAATGGTGTGATTGAACGGGCACGCGCCGGTATCGATGAGGCCATCAGCCGTGAGCAGCTTATCCCCCTCGATCGTGAGAAGGGGCTGTTCACGTCCGGGATTCATGTGCTCGATGAGCTGTCAGTCCGGGCACTCAGTCGTGACATCATGAAACAGAACCGGGTGACCGTACATCCGGAGAAAAGTGTCCCCCGGACGGCCGGTTACAGCGATGCCGTCAGTGTTCTGGCACAGGATCGCCCGTCGCTGGCCATTGTGTCCGGGCAGGGCGGTGCAGCCGGGCAGCGTGAGCGGGTGGCTGAACTGGTCATGATGGCCCGGGAGCAGGGGCGGGAGGTGCAGATTATCGCTGCTGACCGTCGCTCGCAGATGAACCTGAAGCAGGATGAACGGCTGTCCGGTGAACTGATAACCGGACGTCGTCAGTTGCTGGAAGGCATGGCCTTCCCGCCGGGCAGTACCGTTATCGTCGACCAGGGCGAAAAACTCTCCCTGAAAGAGACGTTAACCCTGCTGGATGGTGCCGCACGTCATAACGTACAGGTCCTGATAACCGACAGCGGGCAGCGAACCGGTACAGGCAGTGCACTGATGGCCATGAAGGATGCCGGGGTGAACACATATCGCTGGCAGGGGGGAGAACAGCGACCGGCCACCATCATCAGTGAACCGGACCGTAATGTCCGCTATGCCCGGCTGGCCGGAGATTTTGCGGCCAGCGTGAAAGCCGGAGAAGAGAGCGTGGCACAGGTCAGCGGGGTACGGGAACAGGCCATACTGACAGAGGCCATTCGCAGTGAGCTGAAAACGCAGGGCGTGCTCGGACACCCTGAGGTGACCATGACTGCACTGTCACCGGTCTGGCTGGACAGCCGGAGCCGTTATCTGCGGGATATGTACCGACCGGGGATGGTGATGGAGCAGTGGAACCCGGAGACACGCAGTCATGACCGCTATGTGATAGACCGGGTGACAGCGCAGAGTCACAGCCTGACCCTGCGGGATGCGCAGGGCGAAACGCAGGTGGTGCGTATTTCCTCCCTGGACAGCAGCTGGTCGCTGTTCCGGCCGGAAAAAATGCCGGTGGCAGACGGCGAGCGACTGAGGGTGACAGGGAAAATTCCCGGACTCCGCGTCTCCGGCGGTGACCGCCTGCAGGTGGCATCCGTCAGTGAAGATGCGATGACGGTTGTTGTGCCGGGGCGGGCTGAACCGGCCACCCTGCCTGTGGCTGATTCACCATTCACGGCACTGAAGCTGGAGAACGGCTGGGTGGAAACGCCCGGGCATTCCGTCAGCGACAGTGCGACGGTTTTTGCCTCCGTCACACAGATGGCGATGGACAACGCGACCCTGAACGGTCTGGCCCGCAGTGGTCGTGATGTCCGGCTGTATTCCTCGCTGGATGAACCCCGTACTGCGGAAAAACTTGCCCGCCATCCCTCCTTTACGGTGGTTTCTGATCAGATAAAGGCGCGTGCCGGTGAGACATTGCTGGAAACCGCTATCAGTCTGCAGAAAGCCGGGCTTCACACGCCGGCACAGCAGGCCATTCATCTGGCCCTTCCTGTGCTGGAAAGTAAAAACCTGGCCTTCAGCATGGTGGACCTGCTGACAGAGGCGAAGTCGTTTGCTGCAGAAGGAACCGGTTTTACTGAACTGGGAGGGGAAATCAATGCGCAGATAAAACGCGGTGACTTACTGTATGTGGATGTGGCAAAAGGCTATGGCACAGGTCTGCTGGTTTCCCGTGCGTCGTATGAGGCAGAAAAAAGTATTCTTCGCCATATTCTCGAAGGTAAGGAGGCGGTCACGCCGTTGATGGAGAGAGTACCCGGCGAACTCATGGAGACGTTAACGTCGGGACAGCGTGCCGCCACCCGTATGATACTGGAAACGTCCGACCGTTTCACGGTGGTACAGGGTTATGCCGGTGTGGGTAAGACCACACAGTTCCGGGCGGTGATGTCAGCCGTGAACATGCTGCCGGCGAGTGAGCGTCCCCGAGTTGTGGGGCTGGGGCCCACGCACCGTGCGGTCGGTGAGATGCGCAGCGCCGGCGTGGATGCACAGACGCTGGCGTCCTTTCTGCATGACACGCAGCTGCAGCAGCGCAGCGGAGAAACGCCGGATTTCAGCAACACGCTGTTCCTGCTCGATGAGAGCTCAATGGTGGGCAATACCGATATGGCACGGGCATACGCCCTGATTGCGGCCGGTGGCGGTCGTGCCGTGGCCAGTGGTGACACGGACCAGCTGCAGGCCATCGCGCCCGGTCAGCCTTTCCGTCTGCAGCAGACGCGCAGTGCTGCCGATGTGGTCATCATGAAGGAGATTGTGCGTCAGACGCCGGAACTGCGGGAGGCGGTATACAGCCTGATTAACCGGGATGTGGAAAGGGCACTGTCCGGGCTTGAGAGTGTGAAACCGTCTCAGGTTCCCCGTCAGGAGGGCGCATGGGCACCGGAGCACTCCGTGACGGAGTTCAGTCACAGCCAGGAAGCGAAACTGGCAGAAGCGCAGCAGAAGGCGATGCTGAAAGGCGAGGCTTTCCCGGATATCCCCATGACACTGTATGAGGCCATTGTCCGCGACTATACCGGCAGGACACCGGAAGCACGGGAGCAGACGCTGATTGTCACGCACCTGAATGAGGACCGGCGCGTACTGAACAGCATGATTCATGATGCACGGGAAAAGGCCGGTGAGCTGGGCAAAGAGCAGGTCATGGTGCCTGTCCTGAACACAGCGAATATACGTGACGGAGAACTGCGTCGTCTCTCCACCTGGGAGAATAACCCGGATGCCCTTGCCCTGGTGGATAGTGTGTATCACCGGATTGCCGGTATCAGCAAGGATGACGGGCTGATAACCCTGGAGGATGCGGAAGGTAACACGCGGCTGATTTCGCCCCGGGAGGCGGTGGCTGAAGGTGTCACACTGTACACACCAGACAAAATCCGGGTGGGAACCGGTGACCGGATGCGCTTCACGAAGAGTGACCGGGAGCGCGGTTATGTGGCCAACAGCGTCTGGACGGTGACAGCGGTTTCCGGTGACAGTGTCACGCTGTCGGACGGACAGCAGACCCGGGTGATTCGCCCCGGTCAGGAGCGGGCAGAGCAACATATTGACCTGGCCTATGCCATCACCGCCCACGGTGCGCAGGGGACAAGTGAAACCTTTGCCATTGCGCTTGAAGGCACGGAAGGTAACCGGAAACTGATGGCAGGCTTTGAGTCAGCCTACGTGGCCCTGTCGCGTATGAAGCAGCATGTGCAGGTGTACACCGATAACCGTCAGGGCTGGACGGATGCCATTAACAATGCCGTACAGAAAGGAACAGCCCACGATGTGTTTGAGCCGAAACCGGACCGGGAGGTCATGAATGCGCAGCGGCTGTTCAGTACGGCACGGGAACTGCGGGACGTGGCGGCAGGCCGTGCCGTTCTCCGTCAGGCAGGGCTGGCCGGGGGAGACAGCCCTGCACGGTTTATTGCACCGGGACGTAAATATCCGCAGCCGTATGTGGCACTGCCGGCGTTTGACCGTAACGGCAAGTCAGCTGGTATCTGGCTGAACCCACTGACCACGGATGACGGAAACGGGCTGCGGGGATTCAGCGGTGAAGGACGGGTGAAAGGCCGCGGGGATGCGCAGTTCGTGGCCCTGCAGGGCAGCCGTAACGGAGAGAGCCTGCTGGCTGATAATATGCAGGATGGTGTCCGGATTGCCCGTGATAATCCCGACAGCGGTGTGGTGGTAAGAATTGCCGGTGAAGGTCGTCCGTGGAATCCCGGTGCCATCACCGGTGGTCGCGTGTGGGGGGATATCCCGGACAGCAGCGTCCAGCCGGGGGCCGGAAATGGCGAACCGGTCACGGCAGAGGTGCTGGCACAGCGGCAGGCTGAAGAGGCCATCCGCCGTGAAACGGAACGTCGCGCAGATGAAATTGTCCGTAAAATGGCAGAGAACAAACCTGACCTGCCGGACGGCAAAACAGAGCTGGCTGTCAGGGATATTGCCGGGCAGGAACGTGACCGGACTGCCAGTTCTGAACGGGAAACCGCACTGCCGGAGAGTGTGCTGCGTGAATCACAACGGGAACGGGAAGCGGTCCGGGAGGTTGCCCGGGAAAATCTGCTGCAGGAGCGTCTGCAGCAGATGGAGCGGGATATGGTTCGTGACCTGCAGAAAGAGAAAACCCTGGGCGGAGACTGATACAGGAAGACAAACACTGATGACAACGGATAACACGAACACGACACGTAACGATTCACTGGCTGCACGGACCGATACCTGGTTGCAGTCATTTCTGGTCTGGTCACCCGGACAGCGGGATATCATCAAAACGGTGGCACTGGTGCTGATGGTACTGGACCACATCAATCTGATATTCCAGCTGAAGCAGGAATGGATGTTTCTGGCCGGGCGAGGAGCCTTTCCGCTGTTTGCCCTGGTGTGGGGGCTGAATCTGTCCCGTCATGCGCATATCCGGCAACCGGCCATTAACCGGCTGTGGGGATGGGGAATTATTGCCCAGTTCGCATATTATCTGGCCGGCTTTCCCTGGTATGAGGGGAATATCCTGTTTGCCTTTGCAGTGGCGGCACAGGTGCTGACGTGGTGTGAAACGCGCAGTGGGTGGCGTACAGCAGCGGCCATTCTTCTGATGGCCCTGTGGGGGCCTTTGTCCGGCACCAGTTACGGCATTGCCGGGCTGCTGATGCTGGCAGTCAGCCACCGGCTGTACCGGGCGGAAGACAGAGCGGAACGTCTGGCGCTGGTCGCCTGCCTGCTGGCTGTTATTCCGGCGCTTAACCTTGCCACCAGTGATGCAGCGGCGGTGGCCGGTCTTGTGATGACGGTGCTGACCGTTGGTCTGGTGTCGTGTGCAGGAAAATCATTACCCCGTTTCTGGCCCGGGGATTTTTTCCCGGTATTCTACGCCTGTCATCTGGCTGTGCTGGGCGTTCTGGCGCTGTGACGGGTGTGGTATCTTTGGCCGCAAGAGGATGATTCGTCAGAGGCAGAACACAGCATGACAGAGCAGAAGCGACCGGTACTGACACTGAAGCGGAAAACGGAAGGGGAGACGCCTGTCCGCAGCCGGAAAACCATCATCAATGTCACCACGCCACCAAAGTGGAAGGTGAAAAAGCAGAAGCTGGCCGAGAAAGCAGCCCGGGAAGCAGAGCTGGCGGCAAAAAAAGCGCAGGCCAGACAGGCGCTGTCCATTTATCTGAACCTGCCCACACTGGATGAGGCTGTGAACACCCTGAAGCCCTGGTGGCCGGGATTATTTGACGGTGACACGCCCCGGCTTCTGGCCTGCGGTATCCGGGACGTGTTACTGGAAGACGTGGCGCAGCGGAATATCCCGCTCTCGCATAAAAAACTGCGCAGGGCGCTGAAGGCCATCACCCGTTCAGAAAGCTATCTGTGTGCCATGAAAGCCGGTGCCTGCCGGTATGATACGGAAGGGTATGTGACGGAGCATATTTCTCAGGAGGAGGAAGCGTATGCGGCAGCGCGTCTGGATAAAATCCGCCGCCAGAACCGGATAAAGGCAGAACTTCAGGCCGTGCTTGATGAGAAATAAAAAAAGCCTCCCTCAGGGAGGGGAGGCAGGGAAATAAGGCTTAAAAGGAAATAACTTCCGTACCCGAAAGAAAGCCATTCCACTGAGCTATTTATCACAATAATACTGACAACTAAAGGGGGACAGAAATATGAATGGATTCAGAAACAGTTCACGGAACGGTCAGGTCTGGTGCTGGCAGCGTGCCGGAAGCCGGGCCGTTATTCTGGAGGTCAGTGGACGCAGGATGGAAGCGGCAGAAGCATGGCGACGGGCTGCCGGTGTTGCGCCCCGGACAGACTGGCAGCAGTTTGCCCGAAAAAGGGCTGCACACTGCCACCGGCGTTGCCGGGGAAGGGGGTAACGAAAAAAGCAGCCTTCATTACTCCAGGAGTCAGAAGGCTGAAAGAAGTTTATGAGATTTGCTTTTTTTAATATCCGGTCGGGAAGTATGACCGGACAGTTCTGAGTAGCACAGATTTTTTTCCGTATTAAGTCGAGATTTTATATTTTGTGATTAATTTCACAAAATAAGGTGTTGTTCAATGTGTGCTGTAATATTCAGGATGTCTGAAATACAGGTGCCATTTATTTGATATGGAGAGTAACATGAGGAAATATATTCCACGGGTATTATTTATCTTTTCATGGCCGGTATTGTGTGCAGATATTCATGGACGGGTTGTTCGTGTACTGGACGGTGATACCATCGAGGTCATGGACTCACGGAAGGCAGTGCGGATCAGGCTGATAAATATTGATGCACCGGAAAAGAAACAGGATTATGGCCGGTGGTCAACGGACATGATGAAATCACTGGTTGCAGGAAAAACGGTTACCGTCACATATTTTCAGCGAGATCGTTATGGTCGTATTCTCGGGCAGGTTTATGCACCAGACGGAATGAATGTTAATCAGTTTATGGTCCGGGCCGGGGCTGCCTGGGTATATGAGCAGTACAACACAGATCCCGTGCTGCCTGTCCTTCAGAACGAAGCCAGACAACAAAAACGTGGGCTCTGGTCAGATGCTGATCCGGTTCCCCCCTGGATATGGAGACACCGTAAATAAAGCGATGGCAATCTTATCATTCATCTGTTCTCAGCGGGAATAAAAATGGCAAAAACAAAACAGGAATGGCTGTATCAGTTACGGCGATGTTCATCAGTCAATACGCTGGAAAAAATCATTCATAAAAACAGAGACAGTTTATCGACCAGTGAACGTGAATCATTTAATTCAGCAGCAGACCACCGGTTAGCGGAATTAATCACCGGAAAGTTATATGACAGGATACCAAAAGAGATATGGAAATATGTAAGGTAATAATTCAGCATAATTAATTACCAGGAGCAGATAAACAATGAAGCTGATTATTTTTATTCTCATTGTTCTGATTATTGCAGCGTTACTTATCCGGATTATCCTCAGAAGTGTAAATCAGCATTCTCCTTTGCTGATGCAGTTGCATGCGGCAGGTATACGGACCGGTGATGCAGAGCGAATACTGTCCGGCGGTGAATACTGGCAACGTCAGAAGACGCTGCTGACAGAAAGGGAAGTCAGTTTTATGAAAGGACTGTTCAGAATTGTGGATATGAAGCGGTGGTATCTGTGTCCGCAGGTACGGGTCGCGGATATCGTCCAGCTGAACGGGAATATCCGGCCACGATCACGCCAGTGGTGGCAGTTATTCAGGATGGTGTCTCAGTGGCATGTTGATGTGGTTATCGTTGAGCGGCGTTCGTTCAGTATTGTTGCAGCAGTAGAGCTGGATGATGCCAGCCATTTACGACCGGAACGCAGACGCCGGGATATTCTTCTGGAAGAGGTTCTGAGGCAGGCTGGTATTCCGTTGCTCAGAAGCCACGATGCCAGAAAACTGCTGCAGATGACCGGAGAATGGCTGAATACAACAGGAACTGATCAGCAATCACCGGAACATCGTAGCTGACGCCTTCGCGTTGCTCAGTTGTCCAACCCCGGAAACGGGAAAAAGCAAGTTTTCCCCGCTTCCGGCGTTTTCGGTATTATTTAATGAATGGCATAAAACGCTGATCCCGCCCGGGGACGGTACACACATTTAGATATTTTCTGTTTTTTCGTCATTTCATTATCAAAATCACATTAAACGGTCGTAATCAGACATGATTTGTGCGCCAACACAGATCATTGTCACAATTCTCAAGTCGCTGATTTCAAAAAACTGTAGTATCCTCTGCGAAACGATCCCTGTTTGAGTATTGAGGAGGCGAGATGTCGCAGACAGAAAATGCAGTGACTTCCTCATTGAGTCAAAAGCGGTTTGTGCGCAGAGGTAAGCCTATGACTGACTCTGAGAAACAAATGGCCGCTGTTGCAAGAAAACGTCTTACACACAAAGAGATAAAAGTTTTTGTCAAAAATCCTCTGAAAGATCTCATGGTTGAGTACTGCGAGAGAGAGGGGATAACACAGGCTCAGTTCGTTGAGAAAATCATCAAAGATGAACTGCAGAGACTGGATATACTAAAGTAAAGACTTTACTTTGTGGCGTAGCATGCTAGATTACTGATCGTTTAAGGAATTTTGTGGCTGGCCACGCCGTAAGGTGGC
>OGWU01001399.1_pt1 | contig 13843 bp, 9 predicted proteins | sample 1576071 | NCBI WGS metagenome assembly OGWU01 (sample SAMEA3541582, study PRJEB24748) | human gut metagenome | biome: human gut; feature: human-associated habitat; material: faeces | place: China | collected 2012
GAGGAGTCAGTCCGTAAGGGGTGACTCCTTTTTTTATATTAAATTTGATGTATTAAATCTATTATCTAATATCATGAAGAAAATCTATTTATTTCTATTTAGTCTGTTTATCTGTAATATCCTTGCGGCGCAAGATCAAGACTATAAAATAGTCAGGGATATCTCTTATACCCAATCGAAAGATCCATATGCGGTGGAACGTTGTAAATTGGATCTTTATTATCCCGAGAACGCAAAAGACTTCCCTACGGTAGTCTGTGGTTTCACGGAGGCGGCTTGTCGGGAGGTAGCAAATTCATCCCGGAGGAATTGAAGAACTGCGGATTAGCCGTTATCGCCGTAAATTACCGCTTGCTACCCAAAGCCACGTTGAGCGATTGTATCGATGATGCCGCCGCCGCTGTCGCTTGGACATTCAACGAGATTGAGAAGTATGGTGGGGATAGGCGTAAAATCTTTGTCTCAGGTCATTCCGCCGGAGGTTATTTAACGAATATGGTCGGACTGGATAAGAAGTGGTTGACTAAGTATCGGATAGATGCTGATGCCATCGCCGCATTAATCCCTTTCAGCGGTCATGCGATCAGCCATTTCGCTTATCGGCAGGCGAAGGGAATGAAAGATACCCAACCGAGTATCGACGAGTTCGCCCCTTTGTTTTACGTACGTCCTGACGCTCCTCCATTGATTATCGTCTCGGGCGACCGGGAGATGGAGATGCTGGGCCGCTATGAGGAGAACGCCTATTTTTGGCGTATGATGAAAGTGGCCGGACATAAGAATACTTATATCTATGAGTTGGACGGATATGATCATGGATCGATGGCCGCTCCCGCCTTTCACATCTTAAAGAATCACGTGAGGATGATCTTGAAGGGTTCAGAAACCCGGTAATTTGATTAACTATTAATTTAATACGTATGGTTCTCTTTTCTTTATTAATGGTCTTGATTTGCTTGAACGCATGTTCTGGAGCGAAGATCTCGGACAATGTAACGGTGTATGTCACGACAAACGATCGTGCGAAAGATTTCGTGAGAAGTGAGTTCTTCTTGGGGGACAAACAAGCCGCCTCGCCTTGCGTGATAACGATAGACCCTTCGGTGCGCTATCAGACGATGGATGGCTTTGGTGCCGCCGTGACAGGCTCTACCTGCTATAACTTGATGCGGATGGCTCCCGAGGATCGGACAGCTTTCCTGAAAGAGACTTTCTCTGATACGGAGGGGATGGGGTATAGCTATATCCGTATCTCGATTGGCTGCTCGGACTTTTCTTTAAGTGAGTATACTTGTTGTGACACGAAGGGTGTCGAGAATTTCGCCTTGCAGAGCGAGGAGAAGGAGTATGTGATACCGATCTTGAAGGAGATCTTGGCGATCAGCCCTTCTATAAAAATCTTGGGATCGCCTTGGACTTGTCCAAGATGGATGAAGGTGGATAACTTAAAGGATTTGCGCCCGTTCGAGTCGTGGACTAGCGGACAGTTGAATCCCGCTTATTATCAAGATTACGCTACCTATTTCGTGAAATGGATACAGGCGATGGAGGCCGAGGGGATTCCTATCGAGGCGATAACTCCCCAAAACGAACCTTTGAACCGAGGAAATTCCGCTTCCTTATTTATGGGATGGGAGGAGCAACTCTCTTTCGTGCGTGACGCTCTAGGCCCTAAACTGAAAGAGACTGGCCTCAAGACGAAGATCTACGCTTTCGACCATAATTACAATTACGATAATATGTTGGAGCAGCAAGGCTATCCGATGAAAATCTACGAGGATGAGAATGCCGCTTCTTTCCTGACAGGTGCCGCTTACCATAATTACGGGGGCGACCGGGAGGAGTTGAATAACGTAAACGGCAAGTTCCCCGATAAAGAATTAATATTTACGGAAACTTCTATCGGCATGTGGAATGATGGACGTAACTTAGAGAAACGCTTGATGGAAGATATGGAGGAGACGGCCTTGGGTACGGTGAATAACTGGTGTAAGGCAGTTATCGTATGGAACTTGATGCTGGATAACGAGCGGGGACCGAACCGAGAGGGTGGTTGCCAGACTTGTTATGGTGCCGTGGATATCGATCGCTCGGATTATAAGACGATTACCCGGAATTCTCATTATTATATTATCGGTCATTTATCCTCTGTGGTGAAGCCGGGGGCAGTACGGATCGGCTCTAAAGGGTATACGGCTGATGGGATTATGTATTCCGCCTTCGAGAATTTAGATGGAACAGAAGCACTTGTTTTACTAAATAATACGGACGAGGCTAAAAATATAACGGTAAACAGCGGTGAACGTTCATTTACCTATGAGGTTCCCGCTAAAGCAGTCGCTTCTTTCCGTTGGAATCTTTACTAATAAGGAGGGTGTGTTAAAAGTTGGTATTATGGCACGCAGATTTAGCAGATTTACGCAGATAATATATTGATTTTCATATCATAAATCTGCGGTCATCTGCTCAATCAGCATTATCTGCGTGCCATGTTCACACTTTTGACACACCCCCGAATGTCCAATAACTTTATCTATAGTGGCAACAAGCCGGTAGCTTATCATATACGGCTTTATCCGCCTTATCCATATCCGTGTCATGGCCTACTTTAGCGATCGCCTTGCTGATCGCTTTTGGGGAGGTCTTTTTCGGATCGTACTGGAGATGGATCATCTGGGTATCTTTGTCCCAATGAGCGGATAACACACCTTTTACCCCTTTTGCCGCTTTCTCGATACGTTCCTTGCACATATCGCAAGAGCCTTTGACACCGAACATGGCATGCTCGGAGGCTACCCCCGTGGCGCTTTGCGCATGCATCATATGCCCCAGCAGATGTCCGGCGGTGAACAGCAGCATAGGCTTGGCGGGCTCGTCGCCGTTATTCATCATGGAAGTTTTTCCCTCCAGCTGTGCGCTGGCGTCTATGGCGAAGACTCCGTTGGTTACGATTTCCTCACCTTCTCGCAAGCCATTCAAGATAACATAAGAGTTACCAAGGGAAGGGCCTAGCTCCACCTCACGCATCAAGAAAGCGGGGGTATTCGTATCCGGTTGCTTTACGTACACGATAGCACGTTTACCCGTCCAGAGCACAGCGGTTTGCGGTACGACGATCTCGTTCTTATAGTTGCGGAGCGGGGCGCTTACGTTTGCCGTGGCGTACATCTCGGGCTTGAGCTCCAAAGAGGCGTTCGGTACCTCTACACGGACCTTGGCGGTACGGGTCGTCGTGTTCAAGATCGGGTCGATGAAAGAGATCTTACACGAGAACTTCTTGCCGGGTAGCGCTTGCAGGGTAAATTCCACCGGATCACCTTTGCTAAGGAAAGGGAGATCCACCTCGAAAGCGTCGAACAAGGCCCATACCTTCGTGAGGTTCGCCACGTCGAAAAGGATAGCTCCTTGGGATACATAATCACCTTGGCTTACCCGCTTGGACAGGACGATACCGCTCGTGTTCGACTTGATCTCTACAACCGGGGAGATAGAGCCGGACTTCTCGATAGCGGCGATCTGGGCATCTGTCATCTTCCATAAATATAGTTTTTCACGGGCGGCCTGTATCAATTGAGATTGTCCCATGCGGATCGCTTCCAACAATTCTTGCTGGGCGGTGAAAAGCTCTGGGGAGTAGAGGGTAGCGAGGGTCTGTCCGGCACGCACCGTCTCACCCGTGAAATCAACGTTCAAGCTCTCGATGCGTCCGCTTACATGGGCTGTTTGAGATTGCAGGCTACGCTCGTCCGGTACGATCTTGCCGTATAAACGGACTTGCTTGACCGGATTCTGGCGGGATACCTTGGAGGTTTGTACGTCCGCTAAGGCTGCTGCTTCTTCCGAAAGCTGAATGGCGTTGGGATCGATGGCCTTGTCGGAGAAGGAGCTCTTACGTACAGGGATCAAATCCATGGCGCAGATAGGGCATTTACCCGGCTTGTCTTGGCGAATTTGGGGATGCATGGAACAAGTCCACTCGCCGGCCTCGTTCTGTTGGAGGTCGTGGCCATGCGTAGGGTCGTGAACTTCCGTGCCGGTCTCGCTCGCTTGTGACGTATGGCTGTCGGTATCGGAGTTATGGAACAGAAGCCAGCCCAACAAGAGGCCGCCCGCTAGGAACAGGATATATATCAGGTACTTGGATTTTACGGTTTCATTTATATTTTTCATTTTCTTATTCGTTTACAGAGGTGGATATTAATTTCTCGATTCCGGCGATTTGGGTATTATATTCCGCTATCGCTTCGCTTTTCTTCAAGTGATAGTCCAACATTTGTCGCTCCACTTGGATCACGTCGGTCAAGGTCGTTCTTCCTGTCGAGAATTCCCGGACGATCAGTTGGTAGGTGGCCAACGATAGATCGTATTGTTTCTGGTACAAATCGATTTTCCGTGCGGCATCTTCCAATTGCTGGGTAATACGGATATACTCGGCTTGCAGTTGGTTCATCGTGTTCTCGTACTTCAACTCGCTGGATTTCCAATAATGCTTGCTTTCCTGTTGCTGTGCGTTATATTTCTTACGGAAGATAGGAAGGCTGATCTTTAGCATGGGCATGAACATATCCTTTCCGTTCATACCGGACATAGAGCCCATAGACATATCCTCCGGTTTCTTCCCGATCAAGGAATACTGGAGGCCGATACCTAGCATGGGGTAACTCATTTTCTTGTCCATCTCCGCCTTGGCCCGGTAAGCGTTTCCTTCCGCCTCCAGCATGGTAAGCATGGGGTTGTTGGAGATGACGCTGTCGAGAGCCATCGACTCACTCCATGAGAGAGGAAGCCGTTCCAACGAGTCGGGAACGGAAATCGGGGTAGCTAGCGACTGATTGAGCAACGTATTAAAAGCAGCCTCGGCCGTTTTCCGTTGCGATAACAAGGAGGCTAGCGTATTCTCCAGTTCTACCTTCTCCATCTGGATTCGCAGTACGTCCGACATTCCGCCCATAGAGTTGCCACTTCCCATAGAGCCTCCACCCATAGGGCTATCGCCGGACATTCCGGACATCGTACTACCGGATGCTCCCGTGCTTTGTACCGTAGGGCTTCCCATGCTACTACCTCCCATACCCGACATACCTCCACCGGATACGGCGGGAGGAGTCGATGGAGCAGAAGATACGGGGGAGGGTAGGACGGAGGAACCGCCCGCCTTCGCCGACGGAGCGGAGAAGCGGTTCAATGCCAACTGTTCCAACTGGTCTAGCAGACGAAGGTTCGCCTGCGTATTTTTATATTGCTCGCTGATATTGCAAAGCTGGTACCATTGACTCTTCACCTCGTAATACAGGTTGTTGCGACTGTTACGGAATTGTTCGTAAGCCATCCGGGCCATCTCGGTCGCCTCGTTGCGGGCCGCCTTCCGGGTACCGAACCAAGGGAACATTTGCATCAAGGTGAAATCCGCTATTTGCTTTCCGGACAAGATCTCCATCGGTTTCAGGAAGAAACCGATCTCCAGTTCCGGGTCCGGATAGGCTCCGGCTTGCGGGACTTTCTCCAAAGATGCCTTATACAGGGAGAAGTCGGCGTTGATCTGCGGATTGTTACGTGCTGCCAGTTCCAGATAATAGCCTAAACTATCGGCCGGCTGGGAGTAAGCGAAAAGGACGTTTAGCATCCCCAGTACACCTGCCATGATGATTGATCTGATTCTTTTATATCTCATAAGTCGTTACCTCCTCTTGAATTTTATTCTTTTGTTCTTTCTTTATAGCGTTCTCCCGCCACCAGCATTGCAGGACGGGAACGACAAACATGGTCATACTCTGGATCAGCATTCCTCCGAACGTAGGGATAGCCATCGGTACCATGATATCCGCCCCCTTACCGGTGGAGGTAAGTACGGGGAGTAAAGCGATCAGGGTAGTGGCTGTAGTCATGGCCGCTGGGCGTACCCGTTTCAGTCCGGCGGCTACTACCGCTTCCCGGATATCGTGCTTGGTGCGGGGGTCTCGCTCGAGGAATACATGATGGATGTAGGTTCCCATCAATACCCCATCATCCGTAGCCACACCGAACAAGGCGATAAAACCGACCCAGACTGCCACGCTCAGATTGATCGTGTGCATCTGGAAAAGATCCCGCATATTCTCTCCGGCGATGGAGAAGTTCATGAACCAATCCTGTCCGTAAAGCCATAGCAAGATAAAACCTCCGGCGAAGGCCACGAACACCCCGGAGAAATGGATCAGTGAGGCAGTGACCGTCTTGAATTGAAAGTATAGAACCAGCAAGACGATCAACAAGGCGAGGGGAACGACGATCATCAGCCGGCTGGTGGCACGCTCCTGCTGCTCGTAATTGCCGGCGAACTTATAGGATACGCCGGGATCAAGGTTCAACCCTCCCTCCTTTATCTGTTGCTCAAGGATGCGGGAAGCCTCTTTCACGACATCCACTTCCGCCTTCCCCGCCAGTTTGTCGAAGATGACGTAGCCTACCAAGAAAGTGTTCTCGCTTTGGATCATCTGCGCTCCACGGGTATAGTTGATATCGGCAAGCTCTTTAAGCGGGACTTGCGCCCCAGTGGCGGTCGGTACGAGGATCATACCTAGCGCCTCTGGATTATCTCGAAGCTCACGAGCGTAGCGTAGGCGCACCGGGAAACGTTCCCTGCCTTCCACGGTGCGGGTCAGTACCATGCCACCGACAGCGGCACTTAATATCTCTTGCAAGTCCTCCACGTTTACGCCGTAACGGGCCATATTCTCACGGTTCAGCTCGATCTCCAGATAAGGGGCGCCTACCGCACGGTCGTAAAATACGGAAGAGGGGATAACGGAGGGTACCTCTTTCAATGCCTTCTCGATCGCCTTTCCGGCTTTCTCGATCGTCTCTAGATCCGGGCCATACACCTTGATACCCATCGGGGCACGCATACCGGTGGATAACATGACGAGACGGGCCTCGATAGGCTGCAGCTTCGGGGCGGAAGTCAATCCCGGAAGATGGGTGACGTTCACGATCTGTTGCCAGATATCGTTCGTGTTCTTGATCTCCGGTCGCCATTGGCGGAAGTAATCGCCTTTAGCGTCTGGAATCAGGCTGTCTGAGGGAATCAGCCGGAAACCGTCTTTGGGGTTATATACGCCTCCATCTTTTAGGAGATACTCCCCTTGCCGGTTTACCTTGAAACGTTCCCTTTTCCCGTCCTCATTCAGGATATATTCCGGACGGTAGTTGATTGTATTCTCGAACATCTGTACCGGTGCTGGATCGAGGGCGGAGTTTACATGGCGGTCTCCACCTCGGGGATAGAGGCCAGCCGTTTGTCGAGCGCCTCTATATAATCAAGGTTTTGCTCGATACCGGAATGCGGCATGCTAGTCGGCATCAGTAGGAAAGAACCTTCGTTCAGGCTAGGCATAAACTCCTGTCCGATGCCTCTCCATATCCAGAAACCGAATACGATGGTAGCTCCCGGAATCAACATGAATTTCCAGCGGTTATCCAAGCACCAGCGCAATATCCTCTCATAATAAATAACGAGCAGCCACAGGATGCTTAGGATGATGGCTACGCAACCCGCCACGAACAGGATATTGGCGAGCATCCCTTTTTGCGGCCCCATCGGCAACCATTCCTCGGACAGGTAATAGATCGAGACAAAGAGGGTGATACCGATATTGATATAAGTGCTCATCTGAGGCTTCTTCCAATACCCGGACAATAGATTATTCAACCCGACTGCCGTTAGCCCGATAGCGGGAATACTGCCATAGATAATAAGTAAGGCGATTCCGGCCACGATCAACAGGTAATTCAGTATTTTCCGTATCTGCCTTGAATGGATCTTTATCGAGAACAACCAATACGATAGGGAAGGAAGCAAGATCAATCCCAGCACGAAGGCGGAAGCCAAAGCATACGTCTTGGTGTAGGCCAAGGGCGAGAACATCTTCCCTTCCTGCGCCTCCATGGTGAAGACGGGGAGGAAGCTGACGATCGTCGTGATCATCGCCGTACTGATCGCCCCGGACACCTCGCTTACCGCCTTATAAATAAGGTTGACAAACGCCTTTCCCCCCTGTATATGCCTGTTCTCGGGCATCTCCCGGTAACGGATGATACTTTCCACGAAGACGACCCCTACATCCACCATCACGCCAATGGCGATCGCTATACCCGATAAAGCCACGATATTCGCCGCTATCCCCGTATAACGCATGATGATGAACGTGGCGAGCACCGCTATCGGTAGCATACTGGCGATAACGATAGAGGCCCTTAGGTTGAGCACCAGCACGATGATGACGATCACGCAGATCAATATTTCGTGGGAGAGGGCGGTCTCCAACGTCCCGATCGTCTCCTTGATAAGCCCCGTACGGTCGTAGAACGGCACGACGGTTACCTTGGAGACCGTCCCGTCCGCCAGTACCTTTTGGGGCAATCCCGGCTCCATCTCCTTGATCTTCGCCTTTACGTTATTGATAACCTCCAAGGGGTTGGAGCCATAGCGGGCTACTACCACTCCGCCCACGGCCTCCACACCCTCCTTGTCCAGCCCTCCCCGTCGGGTTCCGGGACCGATATTCACGAACGCCACGTCCGATATGCGAACCGGTACGCCTTCCCGAACGGTGATGACGGCATTCTCTATATCTTTTACATTCTTGATATACCCCAAGCCCCGGATCAGGTACTCCACCTTGTTGATCTCCATCGTCTCGGCGCCGATATCGAGGTTGCTCTTCTTGATGGCGCTCATGATATCCATCACGGAGACGTTGAAGGCGTACATGGCATCCGGGTTCAACTCGATCTGGTACTCCTTCACGAAACCGCCCGCCGAGGCAACCTCGGATACCCCCTCGGCGGAGGATAAGGTGTACTTGACGTAGAAATCCTGTATCGTACGCAACTCCTCGGCGTTCCAGCCTCCGGTAGGTTTACCGGTCTTGGGGTCCCGTCCTTCCAGCGTATACCAATAGATCTGCCCGAGGGCGGTAGCGTCCGGTCCCAAGGTAGGCTGTACGCCTTCCGGAAGGTTCCCGGAGGCAGGGAGTTCAGCTTCTCCAATATACGGGAACGGCTCCAGTAGAACTCTATATCGTCATCGAAGATAATGTATATGAAGGACATCCCGAACATGGAGGAACTACGGATCGTCTTCACTCCCGGGATACCTAAAAGAGAGGTGGTCAGCGGATAAGTGATCTGGTCCTGTATATCCTTCGGCGAGCGGCCCATCCATTCCGTGGCCACGATCTGCTGGTTATCGCCGATATCGGGGATGGCGTCTACCGGAATCGGATTCCGGGGAATGATCCCCCCGTGCCAATTGAAGGGGGACGTGGAGATGCCCCATACGATAATCAGCACTAGTAAAAGTAAGGTTACCACCCTGTTCTCAAGGAAGTAACGAATGATTCTGTTTAACATTTGAATGAGCTTTTATGATTTGAAAACATATGAGAACGCTTATTTGTTCGTCTTTGAAGGCAAGCGATCACATGAGTACTCGTGATGCTTTACGCCAGTACTCGCAATGGATTACTCCAGTATTTGCAATGGATTACTCCAGTACTTGCGGTGGATTACTCCAGTACTCGCAATAGATTACGCCGGTACTCGTGCGTAAACAGACGTAAATCGCCTTTTAAAAAGGAAGCCTATACGCTAAATCAAAAAAGTACAATGATGGACGAATAACGGGATAGCGCTATTCTCCTTGGGTGGATTAATAAAGGGATTGGAACGTGTTGTCTCGTCTCGCCCGGCGATCTTATAGGAGTCGAGTAGATCGAACAACAAAACTACAGCGACAGGAGCGGACAATTGCACGAGCGTATTCGCCACATCCTGATCGACGGATAACTTAACATATTCCGTCTCGGTAGAGCAGCACTTATGGGACGTGCCCGCCTCACCGCAACTGGGGCAAGTGTCAAGATACTGCAAGCTCACCTCCGCCAACTTACCCATACAATAATGGTAATTCAGCGCAAACCCGGAGGAAACCCCGAGGTAAAGAACAGCGAGTATGAACAATAAAAATCTTCTCATCCCAAGTAATATATTCCGCAAATATATGAATATTTTTTGAACGGGCAATAGGGTGGAAAAAGTACTCGTAGGGTTGTTAAAATCAGAACCTTTTCTTTATAGCCTTGTTCAAGGTAGGTAATTAATCTAAACAAAACACATTTATGAGACTATTTGTACAAGGAGCAGTATTACTGCTAGGTATGGGATTCTTATCGGCTCCCGCTAAGGCTCAAAAGGTGGTCATCGAGGATGACGCACCAAATTCGATAGTCCTTGTCAGCCAAGACAAGGCAGGTGATGAAATCGTGAGGATAATGAATGAGACGCAGAGCCCTCGTTTCCACGACCCGAAAGCCCCCCGCTTCGTATTGACCGATCGTAAGGGACGTTTCGCCTTGGGTATCGGCGGTTACGTGAAGGCTACGGCGGAGTATGATTTCGGCGGGATCTCGGATGATGTCGATTTCTATCCGTCCATGATCCCGAATGGTGGGCAGAACTACGTCCGTAACCAGTTCCAGATGGACGCTACTACCAGTACGATATTCTTGAAATTAGTGGGTCGTACCAAACACCTCGGGGATTTCGTCGTGTATACGGCGGGTAACTTCCGGGGAGGCAGCAAGGTCTTCGAGCTCCAGAACGCCTATGTGTCTTTCCTTGGTTTCACGATGGGTTACGATTATAGTACCTTCATGGATCTGGCCGCCCTTCCGCCCTCGATCGATTATGCGGGGCCTGCCGGACAGGTTTTCAGCCGTGCCACCCTGTTACGCTATGAGCGTGCTTTCGGTAAGGGATGGAAAGCGGGTGTAGGTATCGAGATGCCAGTGGTGGATGGCATCACGAACCAAAGCGTGAATATCAGTAACCAACGTATGCCGAACTTCCCTGCCTATATCCAATACGCTTGGAATAAGAGCAGCCATATCCGTGTAGCTGGTATCGTACGTAATATGACGTATGAGAACTTGGTGGCGCAACGGGCCGAGTCTAAGGCCGGATGGGGCGTGTTTGCCGCCTCTACGTTCAATGTGACGAGCAAGCTGAACTTCTACGGTCAGGCTACTTACGGCCGGGGGATCAGCCAGTTCTTGAATGATATCAGTAATCTGGACGTGGATCTGGTTCCGGACCCCGAGGCCAAAGGCAAGATGCAAGTGCTTCCGATGATGGGTTGGTACGCTGGCTTGCAGTATAATATCACGCCGAAGGTATTCGTCTCCAGTACCTATAGCCAGACTCGTTTATACAGCGAGAATGATTACCCGGTTACTCCGTCGGATCAATACCGCTACGGTCAATACTTGGTAGCCAACATTTTCTGGAACGTGAACGCCAATCTGCAAGTCGGCGCCGAGTACTTGAGAGGTTGGCGTACCGATTTCAACGATATGACCCGCCACGCCAATCGACTTAATGTTTCCGCTCAATATAACTTCTGATAATGTAGCGTTTTGTAAATGTGCCACACCGGGGGATTCTTGGTGTGGCATTTCTTTTCGAGGCGATTGGCAGATCAGCGATTAATAGATGTTCGCCATGCTAACCAGCGGCTCATACAGCTTCTCGATATCCTGCGAATCGATCTCGATCTCTACCTGATCGCCGGGGATAAGGGTCTGTCCAGCAGGAGCCAAGTCCTTGCGATCCCGGTGAATAGTCTTGATGATACAACGTTGGGGGAGGGTGAGGTGATCTACCTCCTTCCCGTCGAAATAGGCACCTGTCATGATCTCGACGAACAGGCTGGAACGCCCTTCGGCACGGAAGGCTGGAGTCGAGATCATCTCGTCATAGAGAACCACGTTAAAGGGCTTTATCTGTAGCATTTCCGTGAAGTAATACGTAAGCCCGCCGACAATGATAGAGGGGTAGAATACATCCAGATGCCCGGTTATCTCCGTAATCAAGACGATACCCGTCAGTGGTGTCCGGACTACCGCCACCAAGAAACCTACCATGCTGATTAACATGATATAGCTGATGCTCTCCGTCTCAATGAAACCATACTTCACCAATAATAAGGCGATGATCTGCCCGAACAATCCCCCGGTAACTAGTGTAGGGATGAAATTCCCTCCCGGCAGTCCGGAGGAGAAAGAGAGAGACGTGAATATCAAGTGGATGAGCATCATCGCCGCTATCCATAAAACGGGGTGATATCCATGCATCGCTTGCATGATAAGGAATTGCTCGCCTCCTCCTGTCAAGTCGATCTCCGTCAATGAGATCGTATACGCTATGATAAGCAGGTACAACATCTTCATATAAGGAGGATGCTTCAGTCTGGTAAAGAAATCCTTGCACCAAAGGGTAAACATCGAGTAAATTTTCCCGAAGACGGAAATAACCACGGCCAGAAATAAGAACAACTTCAGTTGATCTATAAAAGTAGCCTGCGGGGCAATAGCGCTAATCTGCGAGTAGGGGTTGAAGGGAAAAATCAAGCTCGCTACGCCTCCCGCCACGACCCCTGCCAGCAAGGTGGTAATGGCGGTCTTGGGAGCGTCGAACCGTTCGATGGACTCGATCACCAAAAGTGAGGAAGCGAGGGGAGCGGCGAAAGCGGCGGCCAATCCGGCACCTGCGCCGGCGGCCAAAAGTTGCTTGCGCTCTCCAGCCAATACGTGTCCCCATTTGGAAATGATATTCCCCACGTAAGATCCGATCTGTACGCACGGCCCCTCACGACCAAGGGACAGGCCGGCGCTGATTGCTAATATCCCTCCCGTGAACTTGGCGATTAATTGTGTCAACGGGTTCTTATAAGTGATCCTGCCATTGATAACCGCCCGTGTCTGGGGAATGCCCCCACCGGTAATCAGCGGCATCTTCTTGACCATCCAATTCACACAAAGCAATATACCCCATAGCGTGAAGAAGAACAAGACATGGAAATACCAAGGGTAATGACCGTCGAAAAAAAGTTTCCGGCTATTGAATAACTGCTGGAGCAGATAGTGATAAGGTACCGCTACCAACCCGGTCAGCAATCCCACGAAAATGCTTACAAAATAAAGCCTGGCGTCAATAAGTTTCAATTTCCAGATCCGCCAGCGCCTCAATTTTGTTATATCTAAGAGATCATTATCCATCGGACTCACCTTGTTTTCGTTTCCTGTTACAACAACCAAGGTAAATAAGAGGTTTAAAATCTCATTCCATTGAACCTTTTTTTAAAAGCCTTGTTATTAAGATATAGTGTTTTTCATGGTATTAGAATTAAGTTAGATTAGGTTATCCGTCCCGTTCGCGAGAATAGGACGGTTTTCTTTTTTATCTGATTTGCCGTTTCCTTTCAGGGTTTGTATTTTGAAGCTGTCAGGATGGCTTGGCTGTCGTTATTCTGCATCAGAGCTTCGGGCGTAGCATCCGTTTCCTTCATATATTTGTCAACAACCTGCCAACCGATCCAACTGCCGATGTTTCCCGGAGCGTCGCTGGAGAGGAAAACACAGGGCGTACTTTCGAAATATTTGGCGGTAGTCATCTGGTCGGGAGTGTAGAGGTGTTTGCGTTCTATGATTGCTTTCCACAGGTTGGCTTCGTTTTCCTTGCACCAGTTATAGGAAACCACGGTGTAGCCCATTAGCTGTTCGGGCGTCAGTTCGGGGAATGCCTGATGGATCAGGTATTTTATTTTTCCTTCATAAACCATGCGGTCCAGCAGCACATTCTCTTTTCCTTCAAACGGATATTCGGACATCAACCAACCGGCCAGATAGTCGGGAACGATATGTTCGGGCGTCATGAGGCGGCGTTGGAAATCGTAGAAGAACTCCTGATAGAGCGGGTATTCTTCGCCTAAGTATTTATCGATCGAGATAGATAGCAGGCTGTCGCC
>OGWU01001403.1_pt1 | contig 13800 bp, 16 predicted proteins | sample 1576071 | NCBI WGS metagenome assembly OGWU01 (sample SAMEA3541582, study PRJEB24748) | human gut metagenome | biome: human gut; feature: human-associated habitat; material: faeces | place: China | collected 2012
GGGCGGCCCGCGAAGAACTCCGCGGCCTCGTCCACGGTCATGTCCATCACTTCTGCGATGTTCTTTCCTTTGTACGTGTAGGCGAGCGCCTCCTTCGAGTAGCGTTTGCCGCCGCAGATAAAATCAAAAATCGAATTCAGGGACGAGGAAACCGGATCTTCCATCATTGTTCTTCCGGACGAAAATTTCAGTGTGAATGCACTGATCTCTTATCAGTCTAAAATACTGTCCAATCAGTTCGCCACACTGGAAGACATGGCTAAATTCCCCACCGAGGTAGCTTCCGCGCGTACCTTTGTATTCGTCCGCGAAATAGAACCATTGCTGGGCGCCGGACTGATCAAGGGAGGCGATCTGGACAACGCCATCGTAATCTACGAAAAAGAGATGAGCCAGGAAAACTACGACAAGCTGGCAGACGTCATGGGGGTTCCCCACATGGACGCCACCAAACTGGGCTACATCAACCATGTTCCCTTGGTATGGGACAACGAACCGGCCCGCCACAAACTGCTGGATATCATCGGCGACCTGGCACTGATAGGCAAACCCATCAAGGGACGCATCATCGCCACCCGTCCGGGGCATACCATCAACAACAAGTTTGCCCGCCAGATACGCAAAGAAATCAAACTTCACGAAATACAGGCTCCGTCCTATAACTGCAACGAAGCTCCCATCATGGATGTCAACCGCATCCGCGAACTGCTTCCGCACCGTTATCCTTTCCAGCTAGTGGACAAAGTCGTTGCCATTGGCGCCAACCACATTGTCGGTGTGAAAAACGTAACCGCCAACGAACCCTTCTTCCAGGGACACTCGGCACAGGAACCTGTCATGCCGGGTGTGCTTCAAGTAGAAGCCATGGCACAATGCGGTGGTCTGCTTGTTCTTAATTCAGTGGACGAACCCGAAAGATACTCCACCTACTTCATGAAAATAGACGGTGTGAAATTCCGCCAGAAAGTAGTGCCGGGAGACACTTTATTGTTCCGTGTTGAATTGTTGGCTCCTATCCGCCGGGGCATCTCCACAATGAAAGGATATGTGTTTGTAGGCGAGAAAGTAGTCTGCGAAGCCGAGTTTATGGCACAAATAGTAAAAAATAAGTAATAATTGATATATTGGAATATGTATAGTCCTTTTCTTATTAGATGTTAATCCTTTATTAAAAAATTATGTTCTATATCCTATTTTTTAAAAAACAAAAGATAAAAAACGAATAATGGAAGTTTATTTTTTAGAAATAATTTTCTAGATTACTTGTTTCATGCTATAATTAAGGAAAAAATTTTTTAATATAATACAATTCAAATTTTCAATATAATTTTGTAGGATTAATAATTATGTTAAATTACTTCTTTTAATATTGTTTGTTAAATTAATATTCGTATTTGGGGGATAATAATATGTTTCATTGTTTAAAACTACGATTGAAATGCCTGAAAGAGTGCCTGAAATGATTACATCTACTATACCACTTCCTCCATTAATGATTAACTCTTTATCGGCATAAATTCCATTATATTTACTATTAGAATTGGTCCATTTAGTACTTATGAAATTACAATTAACCATAGAACCGGCAACATACCAGTAAATAGCTCCACCATCTCCTTTAGCTGTATTATTAATGAAAGTAGATTCAAATATAATTCCATTAGTACTGCTCCAGTAAACAGCACCACCTCCGCCTGCTTTGTTGTCAGTAAAAGTAGAACTAGTTAATTTACCATTAGCGCCATACCAACGAACACCACCACCAACACCTCCAACAGAGTTATTAGTGAAATAAGAGTCAGCTAAAGTACCATTAGCACCAGCCCAATAAATACCACCACCATGATCAACTTTAGCAATGTTATTGTTGAAATTACAGGAAGTTATGACACCATTAACACCATTCCAGTAAATACCACCACCATTTCTATCTGCTGTATTATCAGTGAAAGTAGAATCTGATAAAGTACCATTAGCACCAGTCCAGCAGATAGCACCACCATTTCTATTAGCAGAATTATTGGTGAATGTGGAATCTGTTAAAGTACCATTAACACCATTAACATGCCAGTAAATAGCACCACCATCATTTCCTGCAGTGTTACTAGTGAAAGTACAATTAGTTAAAATACCATTAGCACTATTATACCAGTAAATTGCACCACCATACTGTTTAGCAATATTGTTAATAAAAGTAGAATCTGTTAAAGTACTATTAGCACCATCAAAACAAATACCTCCTCCAGCGGCATTAGCTGTGTTATTAATGAATGTAGAATAGATTATATTACCATTAGTACCAATCCAACAAACAGCACCACCAATATTACCAGTATTATTGATGAAGTTACAATTTTTTAATATGCCTTTGTCACCACTCCAATGTACAGCTCCATTACCTTCAGTGAAATTGAAGTTTCAAAAAGAAAAAAAATCTTATCAACATGATTGTTTTAAGGAATGTTTAAGTTTGGAAAAAATAAAAATTCTAAGAAAAATAGCTATAAAATATCCAATTCAAGCCATGAAAATAAATTTGAGGGTGTGTCACGAACCTGATATTTTAATATTTTTTTAATGCTTTTTTTTCTTTTAAATTTATATGTGATGAAGTACAATCTTTTATTATAGATATAAAAGTTTGTGGTTGTTTTTTTTATGGTTTTGAAAGATGATACGATTAATCAGACTATGTTGGTGCCTATGAATTTGAGGAATTTGATTCCTGAAGATCATCCGTGTTATTTTATTAAAAATGTTGTTGATTATATTGATTGTTCTGATGTTAATAGCAGGTTTGTTGGTAGGCCTGGTGAAGCTGCTTATCCTCGTGAATTGTTGCTTAGATTGATTTTGATGAGTGTTTTTGATGGTGGTTTGTCTTCTCGTGAGATTGAGAGGAGAACCCGGACTGATGTAGGTTATATGTACCTTGCAGGAATGCAAAAGCCTTCTTTTAAGACCATTGCCAGGTTTAAAGCTGATTATCCTGATTTGATTGATGAAGCGTTTAAAACCACAATAAAAATTGGAATAGAGGAAGGTTTGGTTAAAATCCATCATTTGAGTTTGGATGGTACTAAAATCAAAGCAAAAGCTTCTATAAATCAATTAACAAATAAACAACAATTGGAATTAATGAAACAACATCTTCAAGAAAGTAATGAATTGGATGAGCAAGAAGATGAAGAGCTTGGTGAAGAATCTGGAAATACTGTTCCAGAAACATTAACTGATGAAGAAAAATTCCAAGAAGTCGTTGAAAAAATCAACAAATCTTCAGATAATGATAGAAACAAAGATAAATTAAGATCATCCAGTAAAAAGCTCTTAAAACAAGCAAATGAAAATCCAGAAAAAATCATGAAAAAGCTTGAAACACTATCTGAAAAACTTGAAGAATCTGGAAAAGACGTAATTAGCATAAATGACCCTGATTCACGTTTTATGAAAAATAAGAAAGGTAATTGGGAGTACGATTACAACGGTCAAATCGCAGTAGACGAATACAAAGGAATAATAATCGCATCATACATAACAAACAATCCCACAGACCATTACGAACTCATACCACTAATGGAACAAGTACAAGAAAACTTAACACAAACAAACACTGAATTCAGCCCAAATTTCCAAGTAAGTGCTGATAATGGATATTCCACAGACATGAACACAGAATATCTCGAACAAAAAGGCTTCGACGGCTACATATCATCACGAAAACTCTCAAGACAAAATAAAAAATACAACCTAACACAGAAACCATTTTCCAAAGACAATTTCACCTATAACCATGAAATAAACACATACCAATGCCCATTAGGCCAACCACTATACAAACAAAAGGAATACGAATACAGAAACAAAAAAAGAATAACATACTGGACAAAAGAATGCAAAAACTGCCCCGTACAAAAATACTGCGCCAAAAACCAACGATACAGAACAATAGAAGACTACGGAGACCCATCAAAAATCAGAATGCAACGAAAAATGGAAACAAACGAAGCACAAAAAATCTACAAACTAAGATCAAAAACAGCAGAACTACCATTCGCCAACATGAAACAAAACATGCACCTAACAGAATTCAAAACAACAGGACTAAAACAAGTAAACACAGAATTCAAACTATACGCAATCGGACACAACCTAAAAAGAATCTACAACGAAATAAAAAGAAAAAACACCTAAAAAAGACATTTAAAAAAAAACAATTCTAAAAAATCAAAATCACTAAAAATTAACTTTAAAAAAAAATTCATGACACATCCTCAATTTTTTTAAAAAAAAAATAGTTTAGAAGGAAATTATTGGTTTCCAAACATTCCTTCTTTTTCATCTGCAGTTAAAATTTCAACTATCTCTTCAGGAGTACCTGTTTCTAATACTTTTCCGCCTCTCATCATAGCTGTTGTATCACAGACATCAAGTACAAATTCCATATCGTGGGAAATGATAATAAATGTTTGATCTAGCTCTTCACGTGCTTTTAAAATGGAGTCTGTTACAATAACCCTTGTAACTGGATCCATTGTACCTGTTGGTTCATCTAAAATGATTATTTTAGGTTCTTTAATTAAAACTTGTGCTAAAGCTACTCTGTGTTTTTCTCCTACACTTAATTCGTCAGGATATTTATCAAGTAATCCTTGTGCTACCTCTTCAGAAAATCCTACGGCAGTCAACACGTGAATAGCTTTGATTTTTGCGAATTCTGCAGGTAAGTCTAAGCTGATTGCATCAGTTAAATTTCCCATAATTGTTCTGTGAGGATATAATGAGTATTCTTGGTGTAATAAACCTAAGTAAGGCATTATACGTCCTCTGTTAAGTGGACCCACTTTTGTCATGTCAATCCATTCATCACCAAGTTTAATTTCAATACTTCCGCTACTTGGCTCTGTAAGACCGATAAGCATTCTACTTAAGGTTGTTTTTCCTGCACCACTTAATCCTACAATTCCGAAGATTTCTCCTTTACGGATTTCTAAATCGATTCCATCTACTGCTTTTACAACTCCTCTTTCTATTGAGAAATAGTGTTTTTTAACATCCTCAACTTTAATTTCGATTTCACCGATTTCTGGGTTATCTACTTTTTCAGGAACTGGTACTGTTTCTAAGAATTTTTCCACTACCTCTGCAGATGGACCTTCTTCAATTATTTTTCCATCATCTAACCATATTACCTTGTCAGCTACTTCGTTCATAACTTCCGGCCAGTGAGAAGTAATTAACATTGTAATGCCTTTTTCTTTAACACCTTCAATTAATGTATTATGCAATTTTCTTGCAGTTTGCGGATCTAATGTTCCTGTTGGCTCATCAGCTAAGAATAACATTGGAGATTTTGCCAATTGTCTTGCAAGTACTACTCTTTGTTTTTCTCCCCCACTTAAGTCACGAGCAATGTGGGTAATCCTGTGATTCATTTGAACCATTTCTAAAAGTTCCAATGCTTTGTATAATTTATCTTCAAAATCACCTTCATCAGCCATTGCCCTCATTACATTTTCAATTACAGTTTCTTCGTCGTATAATGCGAAGTTACGTTGTAGCATAATAGCTATTCTTCTTTTAATACTTGCAAAGAGTTTTCTGTCACAGTTGAAGAAGTCTACAACTTGTGATTCATAGACTCCACCACAGCTACATTTTTCTCCCACATGGGATGGAGACTCTACAGACAGACATTCTGGACATACTGCAAGGTTAAGGATTACCTGACCATTATCTGGTTTGTAATCTAATGTTCCTCTTAGCATGTTGATTAATACTGATTTACCGCAACCACTACGGCCTAAAATACCTACGGTTTCTCCTTCATTGATTGTAAGATTTATATTTTTAAGAACATCAACTCCACCAAAATTTTTTGTAATATTTTTAAGAGTTATGAATTCCATTAAAATCACCTTTATGATATATTATTATATATTTATAGAAAACTCTATTTATAAGGCTTTCTAATAATAATTGTTATATAACATTGTTATGGTGCCTAATATAAACTATATCCAATTAAAAACAAATAAAATTAAAAATTAGCTATGTTAAAATTAAGTTTACCCGAAATAAGAGCTCTAGCTATTGAAAATCCAGAAACCCCTGTTTTTAACATTTTTTTAATTTTCTCTTCGCTATCGATAGAATTATTCCCAATAACCTGTACGTCCAGATTAAAACATAAATTTTCTAAAAGTTCGTAATCAGCATCAAAAACACCTGGTTTCATGGCATCCACATGCAAATAGTCAGCGCCGGCATCTTCAATAATCCTGGAAACCTTTAAATCATCACTAACATTAGCTCTAATCTTAACTGAAACTTTTTTAGAAACATTGTTAACAACTTCTGAAATAAAGTCGCCTAAGTCATCTCTTTGAAGCATGGCTTGACCGCAGGAGATTTTCTGAAATTCAGGTTGTCTGCAATGGCAGTTAATCTCGATAATGTCTAAATCATCAATATCGTCAAGTTTAATAATAGGTTCTGGAGTTGTAGAACGTACATTAGCTGAAACTTTAACAGAAGGATGTTGATTTTTAATTGAAGAAGCTTCACTAGATATATGAGAAAAAATTAGCTTTTGAGGAAAGTGAAATTCTTTTCTTCCTCTTTCAAGAATTAAGCGAGAGGCTTCAATTGTAGACTCGTCTAAATTGAATCCCCCTAAAGTAGCTACATCAAAACCATAAGGAATTACTTTATTTAGAAAAGCAGCGTCAGTAATTCCTGCCATTGGAGCAACTACTTTAATAAAAATTCCTCCTTATAATTTATCAACTACGCAAGTCCACATTTCATTATTTTTATCACGAATCTCTTCAAGACCTATGTCTGCCATATAAGCAGCGTCTTCAGCATTATCGGATCTGCCAATACCTGCTTTAAGACCAATACCGATTTCTTCATCGATTTCAACTAAAAGATTTTCAATATCTTTTTCAGATAATCCGTTACATGGTGACATGAAATTATCTCCACCAATGAAGAATAATAATGCTCCTCTTTTAACTAATTTGGTCATTAAGTAATGCTGAGTTTTGTTTACCATAAAACTAGTATCGAATGCTGATTCAATATCAGTTAAGGTTTCAGTGACACTATTAATATCAATATGAGCTACTTGAACAAATGAATCTTCAGGATTTTCAATAATGCTATCAACTGCTAAAATCTCTTTTCTTTCACTAGATTGAGCTCCACCTTCCTTTTGAAGTGCAATAGTAGCTAATTTTTGAGCTTCATGAGGAGTTTCAGCAGCCCCAATACCCATACTAATAGTAATTGGGTATCTGTTTCTAATTGATCTTTGTATTCTTAAATGATCTTCTACAGTAAGACCATTAGTAATTGCAAGTAAATTGTCAAATCTTGTATAAAATACCAAGCCTTTTCTAGCAGCAACTTGCCTTTGAATGTCTGCATAAAGTTCAGCTTGTAAAATCTGAAGATCAGATTCTGTTCTTGGTCTTGGAGTAACAGTCCAAGGACCATAATTATCAATTTGTATTAGGGTCATTTGTATCATATCATGTCACCAAATTTAAAATACATATAAAACTATATTTTATTTATTATTTAAAATTAATTCTGAAAGACTCTTTTTATCATCTAAATTTTTCATAATAGTATTAGTAATTATAACATCAAATCCTAATTTCTTTATTTCATCTTTCAAATTAGCATCTTCATTATCAATTATAAAGCAGTCCAAAAAGTCACTGTAAAAAGATGCAACTCCTAATGAAGAGACAGGTATTCCTAAGGCTTTCATAAATTTACTGGCAGGTCCTGAAACAGAGTCATTTCCAATGATAGGTGAAATAGCTACAACATAAGCATCTTTCAATGCTTCCCTTACCCCTTCAAGAGCCAATATTGGTGAAATTGAAGTTATTGGATTGGACGGGCCGATAATAACCAAATCTGAATTTTTAATAGCATCGATAATACCTGGAGCAGGGCTAACATCACTAAATACAAGATCTAAAACCTCAGGTTCACACTGATATTTTATTAAAAAATCATGGAAAGCCAATTTACCTATGTCTGTTACAATTTTAATATCAGACTGTTCATTACTCATAGGCATAATATTAGCTTTGATACCCATATTCTCTGATTGTATTTTAACAGTTTCGCTTAAGGTATGATTTTCCATTAAGAGAGTCTTTTGTATTTTAGTTGCTCTATCAATATCCCCTATTTTAAGCAACTCTGGAGTTCCAATTTCTGCAAGTCTTTCATGAGTGATAAAAGTGTCATTTTTAACTCCATACCAAAACTCCTCATTTATCATGTCAGCCATAGTATACAACACAGTATCCAAATCTGCAGCAACATAAACTCCTGAAAAATAATCATTCTCTAAAGTATTAACAATAATATTCAGATTCTCCTGAGGCACGCACTCCTTAATACCCTGCAACAATTTTGGAGTTCCAGTACCTCCTGATAAAACAGTAATCATAATTAACTAGCTCCTAAATGCATCGAATTTCTTTGGCCTTAATAATTTAGAAATACCTTCATCCACATTTCTTAACAAATCAAAACTGTCGAAACCTCTAATTAGAACGGCAGGAATTCCTTCGTTGGCTTGACCCATAACCAATGAAGCAGCAGCTGCAAGTTCGTCAGCAGTAGCTATTTCGGTAGTCTCAAGTTCACGACCATATAAATCAACGTCACCAACTCTACGCCATAAAGGAGAGATTCCACTGCACCCAATAGCTGTACCAATAGCACCTACCCTAAAAGCTCTACCCTGAGTATCAGTAACTATAACTGCAATTTCAGTAGAATACTTATTTTCAAGAGCTTCCCTAATCTCACAAGCAGATTTGTCAGGATTAACAGGCATGGGAGTAGCTAGGTTATCATCAGCATTAGACTCGTCAATTCCTGCATTAGCACAAACAAATCCGTGATGGGTTTCAGTAATTATAAAATCAGGCCCGACCTTAACGACCTCATTAGAAGCTTGAAGAATAGTTTCAACAAGTTTAGCATCCTTTCCGCATTTTTTCGCATAATCAATAGCTTCTTTAGAAGGAGTGACATTTTCTAGATCAATAAAATTGCCTTCAGCTTTAGAAATTAAAGTCTCAGCGATTAGTATAATGTCTCCATGAGCTAAACTAATATCCTGTTTATTTAAAGATTCTTCAATTAAATCAGCTATATTATCATCCTTATTAACTAAAGGAATATTTTTAAGACCAATTAATTCAATTGCCATATAAATCAACACAAAATAAAAGAAAAAAAGAATAAAAAAAAAGATTATGGGTTAAGTGAGTCTATAATCCACTCCCCATCAAAAACTGCAGCTCCAGAAGTGACAGGTTTTTTATAATTAGCAAAAATACCTTGATCAAAAATATATTGAGCTGCATCTTCAGCACTTTTAGCCTCAAACTCTACGCTGTCATAATCCTGTGAACCGTAAGTTGAAATAAATGCTGCTGTTCCATAAGGAACCTTGTCAACTAAGAATTTTTCATCATTAGCTATTCCAATATAGCACTCGTATTCCCCTTTTTTATTAGTGGAAGTAATAGCACCTGCAATTCTTGGAGTATGATAATCATCTTTCTCATAATCCATTGTCAACAATGAATAAGCAAGAGCGTCCCTAATATTCATTCCAACATGGATCTTATCAGCGATTACGTCTGTATGTGACCCGTTAGATACAATAGCTATATCCTTAACAATTCTGATACAATTATAAGTGATATAGGTATTTTTATAAATATCTTTTTCAAAACCTTCCTTAGGAACTATAGCTGCCCTATTATCAAATCTAAGACATTGCCTATTAGGAAATGACCTGCTAGATACCCTATAAGCTACAAAAGGTTTTCCATCTGTATTCATCCCAATTGATAAAATTCTCCCAGTATATTTCATTTTTAAAATCTCCAAATTTCCTTAATTATTCAGGAACGTGAACTGCCTCACTTGGACTAATACCTGAAGGAGTGGTAATTGTAATTTCTCCGGGCTTAATTGTAACTTCACCTTCATCCATAACCGAAGCCAGCACTCCAATCGCATTATTTCTAATCATGTCAGACATATCTTCACCATTTACAGTGACCTTGTGCAAATTAGCTACAGGTACAACATAATATTCCTTAAGTCCGCTGCTGTCTGTCATGTTTGGTTTTCCAGTTCCTCCATCCTGATCTGTTGTAGGCATATCTGGAGTTGTTGAGAAACTGCTTGTTATAACCAGAAATATCATAAGAGTAAATAAAATATCAATAAAAGGAACCAAGTTAAAAGATGGTCTCTGGTTTAATACTTTCTTTTTATAAGATCTAACATCAATTGCCATAAAATCACTACTGTTTTAACTTACTCTCAATGATTTCAGAGTTAACGTTACATTTTTCTAAAATAACATTGGAAATACTTTTATCTAACATACTTGGTTTAAAAGAAACTTTAATATTCGCATAAGGGTCTGAAATAACTCTGGTATTTACAACACCTTCAGCCCTTTGTAAAGCTTCTAATGCACATTCCACATTAGCATCAACTCTAACTTTAGCTATACCATAACCCCAATTAGTCATTTTAGTAGCAAGTTCAATCTTATCCATTTCATGAGAAATTAAACTTTGGATATAAGTGTAAATAGGTAATAAAATAATAGCTACAGTTAATCCAATAATGGTTGTAATAAGAGCTGTGTAAATACCTTGTGCCATAGCTGTTGCATTTGCATTTACTCCTAATGCTTTAAAAGTCATCCAAATACCGATTACAGTACCAATAAGCCCTAAAAATGGTGCCAATTCAATAATGGTCTTAAGAGTATTGATGTTTTTTGTCATTCTACTGACTTCAACAATGAAAATCTGTTCGATACTTTCTTCAACTTCCATTTTGTTTTTATAACCTATTTTTAAGGTCTCAGAAATGATTCTAGAAACCGGATTTTTATAAGAATTTAATTGTTTTAATGCTTCAACAGCTCCTCCTTTTTCCATAGAAACTGTAACAACGCCAAAAATCTCACTAGCGTCTACTTTACTAATTTTTCTAAGATAGTGGATTTTTCTAAGAGCTATGAGAAGCCCATAGATACCTATGAACAGAATCACATAGGTAATTATCCCTCCTTCAGTAAATATTTCCACTAATGCTTCGAAAAATTGAGTTAAATATTCAATTATCATATTTATCCTCAGATATAACTTTATAAACTTAATTTTATTAATTCAAATACTTAAATATTATATTCCTTTCTTCATTTTTGCAACTGTAGCCCATGATTTTCTAACAAAATCAGGCATTTCATCATAAGAAAAATTAGTTAAAAACTTTTTAGTAGTTGGATCACTAGGATATCCTGAACCAACTCCTCCAAGTTTACGATATTCTTTGTTGAGTTCATCAATGAATTCATCACGGGTTTGTTTAGCTATAATAGAAGCAGCGCTTACCTGAATATAATTATCATCAGCTTTATGTTCTGCTAAAACATCACATCCAGTGATTTCGCATAAGGAATTCTGATATCTTTCAGGTTTGACATCAACAGCATCTACAATAGCCTTATCATGATTGAGGCCAGATATTATTTCTGCCATTGCATTTTTCTCAATTTCATTAAGGTTAACACCATCAGCCCTTAAATTATCAATATCCCTTGCTGACAATACAACAACATTATAATCAAACATTTTCTTAAGCTTACGGGATAAAATACGTCTCCTGTTAGGAACTAATCTTTTAGAATCTTTAACACCCATCCGCTCAAGAACAGAATTCATATTCTCAGGAACAACAACACCTGCAACAACTAATGGGCCGAGAACAGAACCTCTTCCAGCCTCATCAACACCAAGAATATCCATAAATATCAAAAAAAAAGTTATAAAAATGAAATAAAAAAGATTATTTCATTGCCCTAATACGTACGTCAGGTTCTAATGCTAAAGGTTCAGCAGCAACGATAGCTGTTCCTTTTGCAACTACAGTCATAGGATCATCGGAAATCTCAAGAGGAATTCCAATTTCTTCGTAAATTCTTTCTTTTAATCCGCGGAATCCTGAACTTCCACCAACTGCAATTGCATTGTTGTAAACTCCAGCCATTAATTCCGGAGATAATCTTTCAAGAATAATATTTAAACCATCGATGATTTGTTCAATATATGGTTCAGCTGCTTCTGCCACTAAATCAGAATCAATAACAACTTTTTCAGGCCTATTTGTTTTAAGAGATTTACCAATAACTTCCATACTTAAATTTTCAAATTGTTCATTAGAGCGAACCATACCTACTTCCATTTTAGCTGCTTCAGCATCATGAATACCAATAGCCACATCAAATTTCTCAGCAACTATTTCAACAAGCCTGTTGTCAATATCATCTCCACCGCATCTAACTGTTTCAATATCGTTGATGCCTCCAAGAGAGATTATTACAATATCAGTAGAACCTGCACCAATATCAACAACCATAGTTCCATGAGCTTCTGCAATTGGCAATCCTCCTCCAATAGCAGCAGCTAATCCTTCACTAATTACACGAACATATTCTGCTCCAGCTTTCTTACCTATCTCTTCAGCAGCATTTTTTTCTACTTCAGAAGCATCCCCAGGAATACCAATAACAATTCTGCCAACGGTTTCTCCTTCATTAATACCAATTTGCATTGCTTTAATGAGTAAAGCTTGTGCCTGCATAACATTTTCAATTACGCCTTTTTTCAAAGGTCTAACTGCAACAATATCTTCAGGTGTTCTTCCAAGCATTTTTTTAGCCTCTTCCCCAACAGCCAATACTTCTGATGGATCATCTTTTTTAACCGCAACGACAGAAGGGATTTGATATAGTTCAAATTTATCCCCTGCAGGTTTTGCAATTACAGTATTTAATGTACCTAAATCTATTCCTAAACTATTTCTGATAATTCTAGTGTTATCAGAAGGGTTATTTACTTCTTTTTCTTCCTCACGTCCGAATATATTCATTTGGTGGCCTCCATATCAAAATCTTTAAAATCTATAACAAAAATTTTATTTGATGTAGCTATACTTTGAACTTTAAAAATATCCTCAACATTTTCAATTGACACTAAAACAGCTGACAAAACAACATCTCCCGCCACATATATCGGTTTTAGAGCCTTTTTAATAAATTTTGGTAGTTTGACATTAGAACTTACATCAACATCAATAAATGCTGTTGTTTGAGATTCGATTAAAATATCAATCGGAATCTTAGATTTTTCAATTAAAGCAACAGTGCCCTTAATAACATTATCAGGAGCGATGAAAACCATTAAATTAGGTTCTTTGTTTACATAATCATGAGATATTCTTATAAAAGCCCCTCCATTTTCATCACAGAAGGTCTTAATCTCATCGATTTTAAATGATGAACCATATAACATGATGAAATCAAATTTTTTAGACAATTTGTTTTCATTTACTATTACATGCTCCCTAAATAATATTTTTACAGAACGATTGGATGCTATAGCTTTATATGCAATCTCATCAATCAAATCAACATTACCTGCAACAATACACCATGTTTTTGCTTCTACAGAGTCGCCGTCTGATGATATTCGTGCCATACGTCTTAAAGCCTGTATATTATCCTCTATCATTTAACTACTCACAATTTATTAATGTATAATCACACACTCAAATAATGTTACTATAAAGTTCAAAATACCATATTTAATAGCCAAATAATGATTAATAAAGAAAATTATAAAAAACATTATTAAAGTTCTAATAATTAATACTTACAAATTATTA
>OGWU01001404.1_pt1 | contig 13790 bp, 14 predicted proteins | sample 1576071 | NCBI WGS metagenome assembly OGWU01 (sample SAMEA3541582, study PRJEB24748) | human gut metagenome | biome: human gut; feature: human-associated habitat; material: faeces | place: China | collected 2012
TCTGCCGGTGGCAAGTTCATTTACTTTTAAAATTTTTCTTTCAGGGTCTATGGAAATAACTTCATTTTCCACGCGAACATCGATATTGAATTTATCCCTGAATCCCTGAGGAGTCTCAACTGTAAGTTTTTCCTTTTCTGTTATCGTACCGCCGATATAGTACGGAAGACCGCAGTTGGCAAAGGAAACAAATCCGCCTCTTTCGAGAATTATTATTTCAGCTTTTTCATTGAGTCTTCTAAGTCTTGTGGCAGCTGTAGCGCCGCCTGCAACTCCACCGATTATTATAATTTTCATTATCACACCTCTTTTCTGAAAGGAGAGCCTGTTATGTCACAAGCTGTATTTAACCTGACTGAATTTGAATCTGTTTATATAAAAGCGTTTCCGTTTTGGAATGTGATTTCCGAAACCGAACGTGCATATATACTTGACAATTCCACGGCAGCCACTTACACCAAAGGTTATCATATCCATGACAGCGATGAATGCTCCGGTGTCATTCTTGTGCGTTCCGGCTGCCTGAGAGCCTATATGATTTCCGAAGACGGAAAGGAAGTTACTCTGTACCGCCTTTATCCCGGAGATATGTGCATGCTGTCAGCATCCTGTGTCCTGCAGTCTATTACATTTGATGTATTTGTCGATGCCGAAGAAGACAGTCAGTGCATTGTCATATCCGGGCCTGCTTTTGCTGCTGTGGCTGAACGCCAGCCGGAAGTCCGTATTTTTTCGCTGGAAACTGCTGTAAACCGTTTTTCCGATGTTATGTGGACAATGCAGCAGATACTCTTTATGAGTATGGATAAAAGGCTTGCTATCTTCCTATCCGATGAGATGTCCCGCACCGGCTGCGATCTCATACCTATGACACAGGAACAGATCGCAAGATACATAGGTTCGGCAAGAGAAGTCGTATCCCGTATGCTCAAATATTTTGCCGGCGAGGGCATCGTGGAAGTTTCACGAAAGGGTGTCAGAATTTTAGATCGTCTCAAACTGCGAGCTATGACTGTTTAACACAATTTTACCTTTTAATTTATGCTTATTTTACTTTCATTTACAGATTTTATTCTGTGACAAAGTCACAAAAAAAACGCGGATCACTTAAAAATCCGCGTTTGTTTTTGCAGTTACCCTATTTTACAATCAGTTCGCAAACTGCATCAGGACCGCAGCCTGCTGCGTTTCCTTCGTCTGTGTCAAGATGAACTTCTCTTTCGTGACCTTCGCCGGCTCTAACAAGTACATTGTCAAATACCAGGCCTCTTTCGCCGCCAATCTTGATGCTGATAACATCCTTATCCTTAACGCCTGCTTCTTCAGCCTGAGCTGCTGACAGGTGAACATGTCTAAGTGCTGCGATTACACCATGATCCAGTTCAACTTCTCCGCAAGGTCCTACCAGCTTACAGCCAGGTGTGCCTTCCAGCTTACCGGATTCTCTAACTGGAGCCTTGATTCCGATTGTTCTTGCGTCTGTAAGAGCAAGCTCAACCTGAGTTTCTTTTCTTGCAGGTCCTAAAACTCTGATACCTGTAAGAGTCTTTTTAGGTCCTACGATATCAACCTTTTCTTCGCAGGCAAACTGTCCCGGCTGAACCAGATCCTTTGTAGGAGTCAGTTCATGACCCTTTCCGAAAAGAGCTTCAATATGCTCCTGGCTGAGATGTAAGTGCTTGTTAGAAAGTCCTATTTTTACTTCGTAACCCATGGTTATCCTCCTCATTTGTATACTAAATGCTTAAATCTTTATCAACTATATAAGTTTACCACAAAACTTGATTTAATCCAAACAACTTATGTAAGGAAGCTGTCTGTATTTCTGGTTGTAATCCAATCCGTAGCCTACGATAAACACATCGCCCACGGTAAAGCCCACATAATCCCCTTGAACATCTGTCTGTCTTCCAGTTGGCTTATCCAAGAGAGCACAGATTTTTACGCTAGCAGCGCCTCTATTTTTCAAGTAACCCTTAAGATAATTCAGGGTAATGCCGGAATCAATAATATCTTCGACAATCAAAACATTCTTGCCCATGACATCTTCTTCAATATCCTTCATTATCTTCACGGTTCCCGATGTCTTTGTGGAAGCGCCGTAACTGGAACAGGCCATAAAGTCTATGGTCATATCCTCAATATCAATTCTTTTCATCAGATCCGCCATCCACGGCACCGAGCCTCTTAAAATACCTACCAATAGCAATGGCTCGTCTAACTTGCTGTAATCCTCGGTAATCTGCTTCCCTATTTCGTCCGCCTTTGCCTGAATCTGTTCCTGGCTAATCAGTACTTTTCCGGTCACCTTCGTCCTCCTTTATTTCAAACTCAACATCATCTATTATATTTTTACCTTTGTATCGCTTTTTGGCAGTTCTGCTTAAATCAGGCCCAACATATTTATCCAAAGTGGTTTTTAATATCTGCAGAACACATATCCATAATATTATATCATCGGCCAGTCCCACAGGAAGCAAAAAATCTGGAATAAGTTCTATCGGAATAAACAGATAAATTACCGCAAAAACCAGCAGTATCTTTTTCCATAAAGACACATCTCTGTCCTTCATCATTTTGCCAAGAGAGCCTATTCTCTTTATCCATCTCCTGATTCCTGTAAAAAAGCCCATTTACATGCTCCCGTCTATTAGTATTTTTTCTATTTCCTCAAGGAGTTTTTCATGACCTGTTTTTTTGAGAGAAGATATTGGTATAACCTTATCCTCAGGTTTCATTCCAAGGGTCTGTCTGATAACTTTTTCGCTTTTCTGATACTGATTTCTAGATATCTTATCAGCCTTTGTGGCAACAGCGATACCGTCAAGGCCGTAATGCTTCAGATAGTCATACATCTGCACATCCTGCTTTGAAGGCTCATGCCTTATGTCCACCAATTGTATTACTTTAAGCAATCCCTGTCTGGTTTCAAAATATCTTTCCATCATCTTGCCCCAGCTTTCGCTAACTGACTTTGAAACCTTGGCATAACCGTAGCCTGGCAAATCGACTATCCTAAAACTGTCGTTAATTTCATAAAAATTTATAGTTCTTGTCTTGCCCGGACTTTGAGATACCCTTGCCAGCTTCTTTCTGTTGGTCAGAAGATTTAAAAGCGACGATTTACCAACATTGGATCTTCCTGCAAATGCTATCTCATACAGTTCGTCAGGCGGATACTGTTTAGGATCTGCAGTCACCGCCACCAGTTCGGCTTTTTTTATCTCTATCATAATTGTTTCCTCTATTCCTTGCAGCCCGTATCAGACTATTTTACAAGGGCTTCCTTTAGAGCTTCGTCAACATTTTTTATAAGAACAAAGTTCATCTGTTCTCTGACATTTTCAGGTATTTCGTCTATATCCCTTTCATTTTCAAAAGGTAGCAGCACTGTTCTAACTCCCGCTCTGTGAGCCGCAAGCACCTTTTCCTTAATGCCTCCCACAGGAAGAACATTACCTCTCAATGTCACTTCACCTGTCATTGCAACATCTTTTCTTACAGGAATTCCCGTAAGAGTTGATATCATGGCAACGCACATTGTGACGCCGGCTGAAGGACCATCCTTAGGAACTGCTCCTTCAGGGACATGAATATGAATGTCCTTTTCCTTGTAGAAGTTCTCGTCTATACCGTGCTTATGTGCAACGGAACGAATATAGCTGATTCCCGTTCTCGCCGACTCCTGCATAACATCGCCTAGCTGGCCTGTCAGCTGAAGCTTGCCTGTTCCCGGCACCGCGGATGTTTCTATAAACAGAGTATCGCCTCCAACTACAGTCCATGCAAGTCCTGTAACGACGCCAACTTCGCTCTTGCCGCTGATTTTATCGTATCTGTATCTCTTCTTACCCAGAAGCTCTTCCAGATCCTTCGTGCCGACCTTATAGCCTTCTATACCGTCAGTCACAACTTTTCTTGCAACCTTTCTCACCAGATTTGCAATTTCTCTTTCCAGATTACGAACTCCGGATTCTCTGGTGTAATAGTTAATAAGGTCTCTAATTGCCTTGTCTGTCATTTTAAACTGGGACTTTTCAAGGCCATGCTCCTTTGTCTTTTTAGGAATGAGGTATTTCTTTGCTATCTGCAGTTTTTCTTCTTCTGTATATCCCGTAACCTCAATAACTTCCATACGGTCAAGCAGAGGCCCTGGTATTGTGTTAAGGGAATTTGCTGTTGTTATAAACATAACCTTAGAAAGGTCAAAAGGCACTTCCAGATAATGATCCGTAAAATCCTTATTTTGTTCAGGGTCTAAAACTTCCAGCAAAGCTGATGAAGGGTCGCCCTTAAAGTCTGAACCCAGCTTATCCACTTCATCAAATAGGAACAGAGGGTTTCTTGTTCCCGCATCCTTTATGCTGTTAATTACCCTTCCCGGAATAGCCCCTATATATGTACGTCTGTGACCTCTTATTTCAGCCTCATCTCTTACACCGCCAAGGGACATTCTTACAAATTCCCTTCCGGTAGCTCTAGCTATAGATTTGGCAATAGAAGTCTTACCTGTTCCCGGAGGGCCCACAAGACAAATTATCGGTCCCTTGATTTCATGGGAAAGCTCAACAACCGCCAGATATTCCAGCACTCTTTCCTTTACCTTTTCAAGGCCGTAATGATCCTCATCCAGGATTTTCTCCGCTTCCTTTAAATCTATATGCTCTTCACTTAGCTTATTCCACGGCAGAGCAAGAATAGTCTCTATATATGTTCTGATAACGCCGGCTTCCGCAGATGTAGGCTGCATTCTGTTGAGCCTGTTTATCTCCTTTTCAAGCTTTTCGCATATATCCGACGGAAGCTCCAGCTCGTCCATCTGCTCATGCCATTTTATTATCTCATCGTCTAAATCATCATCAAAGCCCAGCTCTCCCTGGATGGCACGCATCTGCTCCTTAAGATAATATTCTCTCTGGTTCTGGCTCATCTGCTCCTTGACCTTTCTGTTGATGTCAAGTTCGATGCCCATTATTTCAATCTCTCTTACGAGAAGGGTATAAACCGTCTCCAGTCTTTCGCAAGGCTCTAAAGCCTCCAAAACTTTTTGGTTATCCTCAACACTTAGCTTCATATGCCCTGCGATGGCATCGGCTAAGGCTCCGCCCCTCTGAATTCCGGCTACACTGTGAAATACCTCCTTAGGAGTCTTTTCACTTAAAGCAGCATATTCTTCAAAGGCAGCAAGAGTCATTCTTATAAGAGCTTCTTCTCTTTCCTGATCCTCTTCTGCAGTATCCTGCTCTATATCTTCGTCAACCTCGCATTCAAAATACGGGTCGTCCTGTATCATTTCTATTATTTTACCTCTGGCCACGCCTTCTACCAGAACTCTAATTGTGTCTCCCGGCAACTTAAGCATCTGCTTAACCTTTGCCACTGTTCCCACATGGTAAAAGTCATCTGCCGTTGGCAGATCTGTGTTTTCATCCTTCTGAGAAGCGAGAAATACATACTGGTCCCTTATCATGGCCTGTTCTAAAGCATTTATTGATTTTTCTCTGCCTATGTCAAAATGAAGAACCATATGCGGAAAAATCGACAGTCCCCTTAAGGGTATCATTGGATAATTCATCTTCCCCGTCTCCTTTCTTTCTTTTTTTCATCAAAATCAATTTCTTTTTTAAAAGGCGACTTAAGAAAGCCGCCCCGGATTTTTGCTGTCTATCATATTCTTTGTTACGACATATTCTTTAATGTCATCTCTTCCCGGTATTTCATACATTATGTCAGTCATAACATTTTCCATTATGCCACGCAGCCCTCTGGCTCCTGTCTTTCTCTCGATGGCTTTTTTAGCAATTTCTCTGATAGCCTCTTCATCCACCTTGAGTTCTACGCCGTCCATGGCAAACAGTGCCTTGTACTGTTTAAGAAGAGCATTTTTAGGTTTAGTTATAATCTCAACCAAAGCGTCTTCATCTAGCTGCTCCAACGCAACAATGGCAGGAAGTCTTCCTATCATTTCAGGAATCAAACCATATGCCAGTAAATCCTCCGGTTCAAGAAGCTTCAAAATCTCCTTTTCTTCCTGAGAGGAGCTTTCCACAGCAGAATTAAAACCTATCACCTTTTCGCCGGTTCTCTTTCTTATGACTTTATCAAGTCCGTCGAAAGCACCACCGCATATAAACATTACATTTGTGGTGTCAAAAGGTATGAATTCCTGGTTTGGATGCTTTCTGCCTCCCTGGGGTGGAACATTGGCAACAGTTCCTTCCAAAATCTTAAGGAGCGCCTGCTGAACGCCTTCACCGCTGACATCCCTTGTAATTGACGGATTATCGGATTTTCTAGCAATCTTATCAATCTCGTCTATGTATATTATACCCTTCTGAGCCTTTTCTATATCATAATCTGCTGCCTGAATAAGCTTTAAAAGAATGTTTTCCACATCCTCGCCCACATATCCGGCTTCCGTAAGGGCTGTAGCATCAGCAATGGCGAAAGGCACATTTAATATTCTTGCCAGAGTCTGAGCTAAAAGAGTCTTACCAGAACCTGTAGGTCCCACCATGAGAATATTGCTCTTCTGAAGCTCTACATCATCCTCAAGAGCCGTACCCATTGAGTTTATTCTTTTATAGTGATTGTATACAGCTACCGCCAGAACCTTTTTAGCTTCTTCCTGTCCTATGACATAGTCTGAAAGTTTTTCCACGATTTCCTTAGGCTTAAGCAGTTCAAACTTGCTGTTTCCCTCGCTTTTTGCATCGCCCAGTCCTTCGTTTATGATATCCTGACAGAGCTCAACGCACTCATTACAGATGTACACATCCGGACCTGCAATGAGTCTTTTAACCTGACTCTGCGGGCGGCCGCAAAATGAGCAGCGTATCTCTCCGGATTCATTATATTTTGTCATATATCACATTTCTCCCGATTATCTTGTCTATCTTGAACTCATGACTTGGTCTATAAGACCATACTCACAGGCCTGCTGAGCAGTCATAAAGTTGTCTCTGTCCGTATCCTTTTCTATTACGGAAAGAGGCTGACCTGTTCTTTCAGCCAAAATCTCATTGAGCTTCGCCCTAGTTTTAAGAATATGTTCGGCGTGAATCTTAATATCCTCCGCCTGTCCGCGGGCTCCGCCAAGAGGCTGATGTATCATTATTTCCGAATTTGGAAGCGCATATCTCTTTCCCTTTTCGCCGGCTGCCAGAAGGAATGCTCCCATGCTGGCTGCCATACCAACACATATCGTTGACACCTCCGGCTTTATATATCGGATTGTGTCATAAATCGCCAAACCGGCAGTTACAGAACCGCCGGGGCTGTTAATATATATTGATATGTCTTTTTTAGGATCTTCGGCTTCCAAGAACAGCAGCTGAGCTACTACGATATTTGCAACATCATCGTCAATTTCTCCTCCCAGAAAAATAATTCTGTCCTTGAGAAGTCTTGAATAGATGTCATAGGTTCTTTCGCCTCTGCCTGTCTGTTCTATAACATAAGGTATTAAAGCCATTAGATTATCTCCTATTTTACTTTTGCATTTTCATAGATAAAGTCAACGGCCTTCTTCATCTTAACATCCTGTCCGATGTATTCCAGATTCTTTTCTCCTACCATTTCCTTTACCTTGTCTGTTTCAAGACCGTACTGAATTCCGAGAAGTTCAAGCTCCTTTTCGATTTCTTCTTCTGTAGCAACAATGGCTTCAGCATCAACGATTGCTCTGATTACCATTCTCATCTTAACTCTTCTTTCAGCATCGTCCTTAACTTCTTCTCTGAATGCCATCATGTCCTTACCAAGGAACTGCAGATACTGCTGGAAGGAAAGTCCCTGCTGCGAAAGCTGCATATCCAGTTCTCTGATCATCTGAGAAATTTCGTCGTCAATCATTACAGCCGGAATTTCGATATCGTTGTTTTCGCATACGATTTCAACAGCCTTGTCCTTCATCTGGTTTTCAGCCCATGCTGACTTTCTCTTTGTCAGATCTTCCTTTGTTTCCTTCTTGAGTTCTTCCAGTGTATCGTATTCGCTTACATCCTTTGCAAATTCATCATCCAGTTCAGGCAGTTCTTCTTCCTTCACTTCGTGTACAACGCACTTAAATACAGCTTCTTTACCTGCCAGTTCTTCTGCATGGTATTCTTCTGGGAATGTAACCTTAACTTCAACTTCTTCGTCCTTCTTTGCACCAATCAGCTGATCCTCAAATCCAGGGATGAAGCTTCCGGAACCGATTACCAGAGGATATCCTTCAGCTGTACCGCCTTCAAACTGTTCGTCACCTACAAATCCCTTGTAGTCCAGAATGATGTGGTCGCCGTCTTTAACTTCTCTGTCAACGGTTACCATACGAGCATTTCTCTTTCTGAGGTTTTCGATTTCATTGTTTACATCCTCGTCTGTAACTTCCGCATCAACCTTTTCCAGTTCAATACCCTTGTAATCCTTTACTTCAACTTCAGGATATACGGCTACAGTAACTGTAACTGTGAAAGGTGCATCCTTTTCGATTTTCCCAAATTCCATTCTTGGCTGATCAATAACTTCGATATCCAGTTCATCAAGAGCGTTTGGATATCCGTCTGCCAGCATATCGTTAATGGCATCCTCAGCAAATACATCTCCGTATCTCTTTTCGATGATGCTTCTCGGAGCCTTGCCCTTTCTGAATCCGTCGATTGTAAACTGATTCTTGTTTTCCTGATAGGCCTTTACTCTCGCCGCCTCAAACTCTTCTGCGGTAAATTCGATAGTAAATTTCGCGTCTCCGTTTTCCTTTGCTAACAATGTCGCTTTCATTTTCCTAAACTCCTCCTACTTGTTTATCTTGTTTAAAAGCGCAAGTCCTCTTTCATACTTGCTCCTTTTTTCCGGTTGAAGTCCGTATTTTTCGGACAGTCGGTCACCCAAAATCAAAAGCTTATTTTCGTCTCCGGTGATAAGTTCAATTTCCATTTCTCTTATCTTTTCAATCTGGCTGCCGACTTTTATTTCTCCATCATCAAAGCAAAACTCTACGACGGTATTTTCGTCTTCCGCTTGCCATTGATGTCTTTTTATATCGATGTTCATGATAGGAATCAGCTTTTTGTGACCGATTATCTGTATCATTTTTTCACCGATTTCACTTTGGCTAAACACATCAATATCAGGAGATACCGGAATCTCTCCTGAGCCTACTGATATATTTAACTCTTCTCTCACGTATAGAGAGCCTTCCTGTTTGCCTCCCCACTTGAGTGTCGCTATGTTGCGCGCCCCTTCTTTTCTTATGCGGAACGCAATGAGATTTTTCTGTAAAAGTCCGTCTTCGGTATCGAAATACACCGCTCTCATATCAAGCTGTTGGTCGCTGCTCTCCACCGTATAATCGGAGTTTAGCGTGACCTCTTCAACCTGCTTTGCGATGTCTTCATTTTCGAGCCGATATTTAAGTTCTATTTCCATAAATAACCTCTGACATGCAATGCAATTATGATACCATTTTTAGCTGAAAAACTCAAGGAATTCCCTCAAAAAACTCTCTTTCCGTGGAACTGATAATAACAGGTTTTAAGCCTGCCGTTAAACAGCTTCCTTCGTCGGTCCGCCTTTCTGCCCATAACTTTGTCTTCAAACTCCTCGTCCGGGGTGATTATAAACAGGGACCAATCCGGATTTTCTTTAAAGAATTTCTTAAGTTTGTCGTTTATAGCTTCTATGGCTTCTTCATCTCCGATACGCTGACCGTAAGGCGGATTCATAATGATTATGCCGTTTTGACCGTTAGGCTCCATATCCTTTATATCCATTACAGAAAAATCAATTACATGATCTACTCCTGCTTCTTCGGCGTTTTCTCTGGCAGCTTCAAGGGTTCTTTTATCTATGTCTGATGCTCTTATCATCAGCTCCCCTTCGCTGTCTATTTCCTCGTAAGCCTTTTTTCTTTCTTCCTTCCATATACTTTCGTCGATAATATCCCATCCCTCGGAAGCAAATTTTCTGCCAAGTCCTGGCGCTATATTAAGTCCAATCATAGCCGCTTCAATGGGAATCGTTCCGCTGCCGCAGCATGGATCCACCAACAGCCTGTCCTTATTCCAGAAAGAAAGCATCACTAAAGCTGCCGCCATGGTTTCCTTGATAGGTGCAGCTACAGGATTTATTCTGTATCCTCTTTTGTGCAGAGCTTCTCCACTTGTGTCAACGGTTATGGTCGCCCTGTCCTTTAACATTGTTACCTTAACCGTATACTCAGCGCCAGTCTCAGGGAGCTTGTCTGTAACATAAAACTCACTGAGTCTATCCGCTATGGCCTTTTTAACCGTCTTTTGGCACGCTGGAACGCTGTGAAGCTTTGACTTTACAGATGTACCGATAACAGTAAACTGTCCGTCTACAGGAATCAGCTCCTCCCATGCTATACCTTTAATCTGCTGAAAAAGATCCTCAAATTCCGCCGCTTCAAATTCAGCCATCTTAAGAAGAATTCTATCCGGGGTTCTGAGCCACAGATTGCTTCGCACGACACCCCTTTCATCAGCCATATATGTTACTTTGCCGTCTTCGGTTTTAACTATTTCATAGCCCAGAGCCTGTATTTCCCTTCTTGCCACTGCTTCCAAACCGAAGGTTGTTGTCGCTATCAACTCTCTTTTCATTTTTTGTCTCCGAAAATATCCTCTCCGAAAAAATCGGCTATCCCCCAGGGGATAGCCTGATAGATAATATCCTATTTAAATCTTCTGCGTCTGTTAATTGCACTTTTCTGAAGTACATCGATGTTTTCAAGGGCTCTGCCAGTACCTATCGCTACGCAATCCATAGGATTTTCAGCAATCTTTACATTTATGCCCGTTCTCTGCTTGATTCTCTCATCAATGCCGTACAGAAGAGCTCCCCCTCCAGTAATTATTATACCGCCGGTACTGATGTCCGCTGCCAATTCAGGTGGAGTCTTTTCAAGAACCGAATGTGTAGCTTCACAAATCTGCTGCAAAGGCTCTTCTAGGGCTTCCATCATTTCGCTGGATGTAACTTCAACTTCCCTTGGCAGACCTGTTACCAGATCACGACCGCTGCATGTGTAAGATACCTCTTCAGGACGAGGGAAAGCAGTTCCTATTTCCTTCTTGAGGGTTTCTGCCATTCTCTCACCGATGTAGAGCTTATGTTTCTTTCTCATGTACTTAACTATGGCTTCGTCCATCCTGTCTCCTGCCACCTTAAGTGATGTGCTGGCTACGATGCCTCCAAGAGAAATAACCGCAATATCCGATGTGCCGCCGCCTATATCTATAACGAATGTACCTTCAGGTCTTGAAATATCTATATCAGCACCTATAGCTGCCGCAAGAGGCTCTTCCATCAGGAATACATCTTTACCGCCTGCCTGTGCCGCCGCTTCACGAACCGCTCTCTTTTCAACTTCTGTTACACCGGAAGGAACGCAAATCATTATTCTAGGTCTAAAAAATCTGCCGCTTCCGCATGTTTTTTTAATGAAGTACTTGAGCATTCTTTCCGTTACATCGTAATCGGATATAACGCCGTCTCTAAGAGGTCTAAGCGCAATAATATTAGCCGGTGTTCTTCCCAGCATTTCCTTAGCTTCCTGACCGACTGCCAAAATCTCATCTGTTTCCTCATCAACGGCTACCACTGATGGTTCCTCCAGCACGATGCCTTTTCCCTTTATATATACAAGTACATTTGCCGTACCCAGGTCAATACCTATTTCTTCTGTGAATGCCATAAACGGATTCTCCTTCCTTAAACATTTTACTGCTATAATATTATATGATAAGCAACTTTCCATTTCAACCTTTTTATGTATATCAATATCATTACAATTATGTTATAATTTCAGCGGAAAACACAAATACAGGCAGGAGGTTATTATGATTTTTTTCAAGAATGATTACGGCTCCGGCGCTCATCCTAAAGTGCTGGAAGCTCTGGTTTCAACAAATATGGAAAATACTGTAGGTTACGGTATGGACGAATACACTGCTCAGGCGGCAGATGCCATCCGAGCAAAGGTAGGGTGTCCGGACGCTGCGGTTTATCTGACTATGGCCGGCACTCAGACAAATTTGACAGTTATCGGAGCAACATTAAGACCTCATGAAGCGGTTATTTCCGCTGAAACAGGTCATGTGTGCGTTCATGAAGCAGGCGCCATCGAAGCCACCGGTCACAAGGTTATCCATGTTCCTACAGAAGACGGAAAACTCAGACCTGCTGATATAGATAAGGTAATGAAGCAGCATTGTAATGCTCACTGGGTAAGACCTAAGATGATTTACATCTCAAATCTCACCGAAACAGGTCTTACATACAACAAAGCTGAACTTAAAGCTTTAAGAGAAAAATGTGATGAGCACGGACTGTACGTATTCATGGACGGTGCAAGACTTGCCATGGCTCTAACTCAAAAAGATAACGATCTGAAATTTACAGATCTTCCTGAGCTTTGCGATGTATTTTACATCGGCGGTACAAAGTGCGGTGTACTTTTCGGCGAAGCCATAGTAATTGTTAACGACAGCATGAAGCCTGACTTTAATCGTATTATGAAGCAGAAAGGTGCTGTCCTCGCCAAGGGAAGACTCCTCGGCGTTCAGTTCAAAGCCATGTTTGATGGGGACCTTTATCTGGAACTTGGTCAGCATTGTAACGATCTTGCTCAGCAGCTGATAAGCGCTATTGCAGGCAACGAATATGAATTTATGTGGCCTCCTTGCAGTAATATGATCTTCCCTATCTTCCCTCTTTCTGTTGTAAAGAAGCTGGATGAAGCAGGCGTTCTCTACGATGATTTTGAAGAAGTAGGAGACGGCAAGGCAGCCATGAGACTTTGTACTTCATGGAGCACAACTCAGGAAGAAGTTGACGAGTTTATCAAGCTTATCGAAAAATAAAGGGCGGGCTATAGTATAAAATAAAAAACCGGAGCGGTTTTACGACTGCTCCGGTTTATTGTATTTCACATAATTAGTAATTTTCTTTTCTTACTTCAAAGTAGCTCTGTGCGTGCAGGCAAGTTGGGCATACCTTAGGAGCAGCCTTTCCTACATACAGATGTCCGCAGTTTCTGCATTCCCAAACAGTTTCAGCATCCTTTTCAAATACTCTTTCGCTCTTTACATTGTCCAGAAGAGCTCTGTATCTCTTTTCATGCTCTCTTTCAATATCTGCAACCAGTCTGAACTTTGCTGCAAGTTCTGGGAATCCTTCTTCTTCAGCTTCCTTTGCGAATGTATCATACATATCTGTCCACTCGTAGTTTTCGCCTTCTGCAGCTGCCAGCAGATTGTCAGCAGTTGCTCCGATGCCTTCCAGTTCCTTGAACCAGAGCTTTGCATGTTCCTTTTCGTTATCCGCAGTCTTTAAGAAGATTTCTGAAATCTGTTCAAACCCTTCTTTTTTGGCTGTGCTTGCGAAATATGTATACTTATTTCTCGCCTGGCTTTCGCCTGCAAACGCTTCCATCAGATTTTTTTCTGTTTTTGTTCCTGCATATTTGCTCATTTCTTTACCTCCGTATTTTTGATATAAGTTTTCTGTACATAATTATATATCAGATAATGTTAAGTTAGCATATAATAATTCTACCACATAAGTCGGCTTTAAATCATCATTTTATATTATTATTTTTTTACAACACTTTTACGGTTTCAGGTGTAATGGATTTGATGTTTTCTGCTCCTGTCATCTTCATGATATCCTTTAATTCTGAAGCAATCTTTTCAAGATATACTCTGACTCCTTCCGCTCCGCCACCGAAAGCCGCAACAGTGCACGGCCTTCCGATAAGCACCGAATCAGCTCCAAGGGCT
>OGWU01001406.1_pt1 | contig 13774 bp, 11 predicted proteins | sample 1576071 | NCBI WGS metagenome assembly OGWU01 (sample SAMEA3541582, study PRJEB24748) | human gut metagenome | biome: human gut; feature: human-associated habitat; material: faeces | place: China | collected 2012
CCCCATTTCCGGCGGAATTTTCCGGCATGGCCTATTTTCCCCTACCTATTCCGGCTGCCAGCTGCGCCACAATGGCGTCGAGTCGGCTTTGCGAAAACGCCGCCATCTGCGCCTGCGCATCGCGCGCGTTTTCCGCAAGGATGCGCGCCTCCTGCACAGAAAGCAGATCATTGTCCATAATCTCAAATCTCATGCTCTCACCTCTTTCCTGTTGCCATCCGCGTGTTTAGCGTTTTTATTCCGCTGCTGCAGGCAGCAATTTTTCCAACGAATACTGGGATGTGATCTTTTTGATCCCAGGATGTGGACGCGCGATGACCACCGAGCTGTAAACTTCCTTGCCCATTTCGGCGACAGCTTTCACACCGGCAGCAACTGCCGTCTTGCAGGCGCCGACATCGCCCTCGACGATCGCCGAGATATAACCAGACGCCGTGTTCTCGAATCCCACCAGCTCCACATCCGCAGCCTTGCACATGGCGTCTGCTGCGTGGATGCAGTAAACGATGCCGAAGGTTTCGAGCAAACCGAGCGCCTGCGATGTGAATGCTTCCTCGCGCTCGCTGCATTGCGCATCGACGTCGTAGATCGACACCACATCGCCGATCGGACGGATCGGGCGCGGGATCGTATCGTGGGCCGTCACCTTGCCGATCTTCTCGGCTGCTTCGACGCCAGCCTTGACCGATGATTTCACCGCTGCCACGTCGCCCTTGACGAACATCGTCACCAGCGTGGAGCCGACGTTTTCGTAGCTGATGAGCTCCACTTCTGCTGCTTTGAGCATCTTGTCGCAGGCTTCGATCGCAGGGACCATGCCCACCGTTTCGAGCATGCCCAAAGCCTGCTCCGCGTAATATCTTGCCACTGTTCATTCTCCTTCCCGGGATACACTTTTCTACCTAAGATTGTAGGCGTTGACCTTAGAGGAATGTCAAACCCTTCCGCGAAAAAATATGACCGGCTTATCCGTCTTTCATCGCACAGTTTTCGCCGCGGATCCTTCCCTTTTTTCATAAAATCCACCGCCGCCCGCCGCTTCGTCCGAAAATTTTGCGAATCATTTCACTAGAATGAAAAGAAGGACTTTCGCGCACAAAAAAAGAACATTCCCCACGAGGGGAATGTTCCAGAATAATCAGCGTCCGTTCCAGGTATTGTCCGGCAGGATCGCTGTCCAATCTTCGATTTTGTTCTTGCCGATCGTCAGCCAACGGTATTCGTGGCCGTTCGTCGCTTCCTGCATGTCTGCGTAGTACCAGCCATCGGCAGGATTGTCCGGCCAGACGCGCATTTCGCCAACCGGCAGCAGATGCTTCGCATCCGGACGACGATCCAGCGTGCGGTTGACGACGGCGCAGGATTCTGCGCGCGTGATCGTCGCATTCGGACGCACAGTGCCGTCCGGATATCCGCCGAGCAGGCCGCGATCAGCCGCTGCGGCGACAACATCCGCAAACCACTCGTCGCCGGTGATATCTGCAAAAAGCCCTTCATTGTACGTCACGCCGCGCTCTGCAAAGAATCGCGTAGCGATCGCCGCAAATTCTGCACGCGTGATCGGTGCGTTTGGACGGAAGCTGCCATCTTCGTAGCCAGCGATCACGCCCATCTGCGCCAGCGACGAAACAGTGACGTTGAACCAGTCGCCGCTCGTCACATCGCTGAAATCGTTGACATCGCTCGTCACGCGATCGCGCACATCTTCCTTAAGCAGACGATAGAAGATCGTCGCCACTTCTGCGCGGGTGATTCCCGCTTCCGGGCGCACCGGCCACAGATCGACATCATCGGTAGCCAGGCCCGTGCGATGATCGACCGGATAACCAACCACATAGGAGAAATGATCCTCCGTGTTCAGATCGTGCGGTTTTCCGTCATCCTTCGGATCCACCGGTGGCGGCGTCGGCTTTTTCTGCCAGGTAGCTGTGAGCGTGACATCATGCCCCGGCATGGTAAAGGTTGTCGTGCCGCGCGCTACGTCCGCGAGCGCCAGCTCCGGATCGTCGCTTTGCCAGCCGGTAAATCTGTAGCCCGGACGCTGGCCTGCGTCGATCGTCACAACCATTCCTTCTGCATAAGAACCCGCGCCCGTCGCGTCGGCGTAGCTGTCGTTGACCGCGACTGTGTATTCAGACGGCTGCACCTTTTCCATCTGCGCAATGTAGGTCACATTGTCGTTGATCGTTTCTGCGAGAAGATTTTCATCCGTCAGCATCGTTCCGTCGCCGTCCTTGCGCAGCCACTGACCAATGAAGTGCCAGCCTTCTTCTGCGGAGATCTGCGGCGCAGATTGGTTCAGCGCTGCGCCCAGCTGTGAGCCAGCCGGAACCGCGATCGTCTCAGGCGTGACTATGCCATGGCCATCAGCGACGGCGAAATTAACAAAGTATTGTCCCTGATCAGGAATGCCGTCGCCATTTTTGTCGTAGGCCCAGACAGCGTACACATCCGTCGCTGCCCCGGCGCTGATCGTCGCATTGGCAGCGAGCGCTGGCAGCTGTTCGTTCTGCGCATAGATCTTGTCAGCCGCAGCGGGATCGCTCGTCCATCCAACCATCACGACAGCGCTTCCATCCTGATTGTCATGCGTTGGCCAGCCCGCCGCGCCATTTGGCACGCGCCCCTGACCATCCTTTGTCCAGAGCGGATAGCTGCCCGGCGCCAGGCCAGTCACCGAAGCCTCGTGCGTCTGATCGCCGAACACGCCGCTGCCTGCATGATAGACCAGCGAACCGCGGCCGTTGGCGTCGTAATAATAATGGTTCAGATGGTGCTCCCCTTCGCTGACCGGCACACTGTCGCCAGCCGCCACAGGATTGCCGTCGTGGGTACTGTTTTCGTAGGTGTACTGGCTACCGTTCTTTTCTTTCACAGCATTTTCTTCCGGCAGCGCCAAAAGCTGCGTCTTGCCATCGTAAGCGATCGCATAATCAATCACCGGCTCTCCTTCCGGATCGCCGTTCAGATAATCCGTCGTGATCAGCTTGTTGACTTTGACCTCGTCCTGCGGCAGCGGGAAGAGCAGATTGTGCGGATCGCCGCCGGCGCCGTCCACAAGATAATTCACCTTCGCGTCACCATTCAGCGGCAGCGCACCGCCATTTTCGCTCAGCGTTTTCAGCTGATCGGGCTTCAGCTTCACAGAATATTTGATCGTCACCGTCTGCCCCGGCTCGATCTCCTGACCAGGCTCCGGCGTCCAGGACACATACTCATCCTTCAGCACCGCTGGTGGATACGTTTCTCCATTTGCGCCAGACACTTCCACCGTAGGCTGACTCGTGCATGTCACCCATTCGCTCATCGGATCGGTGATCAGCGCACGGATCTTGATCGAAATGTCCTCGAAATTTTTCTTCAAGCCTGCGTAATCGTCTGAGGTGTAAACATTTTCAGCGCCAAGCAGATAGCGCAGATCTGCATCGCCTTTCGCTTTGTTATCAAAGGAAATGCCGTAAAGACTGGCACTTTCTCGAATATTCACAATGATTTCCTTCAGCTTTTCAACATAAGCTTTATGACTGGTGCGTGGCGCCTGCACATTTATATCTCCTAGCTCGTCCGTAGCACAACCTCCATCTGTTAAAAATATAATTTCTGGCCGACCACCACCAGGCAATTTTTCTATAATTTCATTACACTTTTCAAAAGCAGACAACATATCTGTATGTCCCTCACCATATACCGCCGGACGAAAAGCGCGGAGATCTTTTTTCATTTTTGCTAAGACTATATCATCACCTAAATTGTAAAACTGACCATTATTTAAAACTTTCGCCGGTGCATCATCATAAGTAACAACACCAACACGTGCGTTTAGATCATTTAAAGTTTCAACTACGCCGCCAGTCTCCATCAATACTTTCATTAAAGTATCCCATCTACCTAACCCCATCGACCCCGAATGGTCCAGCACCAAAATCACTTCCGACGGCACCGGCTTTACAGCGTGGTCCTTCGGCGTCGCCGTGAGCGTCACGTCCCAGGTATCCTCACCAGTGCGCACAGCGGTTTTGCTCAGCGTCATATTTTCGTCTGCCGTATCCGCCGGCGTCAGCGTTGCGGACACTGTATTTTCACCCGCATCCGCTTCGCCTGCGTACAGCGCATGCGGAAACAGGCCGACGATCATAACGACGGCCAAAACGAGCGCAAGGCTCTTCTTCAAAATGATATTCATTTGTCCCCTCCTAAATTCCTTTCCTTATAATACTTCACAACCAGCCGCAGCTTCCCGCGTCCGGGAGCGCTGCAGCGTTTTCACTGACAATTTCCAGAAATCCCTCCTCTCCAAAGTCACCAGATATTACCTGCATCTTACCATAGTTCAGCACGCTTCTCAAGAATTCTCTACAATTTTTATAGGATTTTGCAACAAAAAATGACACCGCTCGTCATTGAACGGTGTCCACAATGCAAATTCTCTTCATTTCTTATCAATATCAATGAGGATCTCCATGACAAAATCCTCGCTGCGTTTGGTGGTCCAGTAGTCGGTGACGTAGCGCTCGATGGCGCCTTCTCCTGGGCGGTAGCCATGTGCATCGGCCCATTCGGCGATGCGCTGATAGGTGTCGCCGATGCTCTCGTGAGGACCGATGTGATATGCGGCGAGCATCATCTTGCCGCCAAAGGTGCGCGTTTTACTCTCGTCGATGGGACCGATGCCTTTCTGAAAGATCACGGCTTTCGTCGGCTTGCCGGCGAGCTTTTCGCGGAAATGCGGGAAATAGAGATGCACTGCGCCGGTGATCTCGTGGCCGAGGGTTTCGAGATAATTGGTCCAGTCGATGTTGATGATGGCGTCCATATAATTGTCGCTGAAATCCTGGCTCCGATAGCAGGCGGTGATCGGCTCGATGTATTTCACGGAAACCTCGGTGACGTGATTTTCAAGCACGCCCTCTGCTTCGCGAATGAGATTGTACCAATCGTTCACGGAGGTGTAGGCGATGTTGATCTCCTCGCGCATGCGGCGCAGCTCGTCGATTTTGTCACGCAATTTTTTTGCGTGAAAATCAAAGCGATTGTTCTCCATGAGGATCTTCATCTCTTCGAGCTTGAAGCCCATCTGCTTGTAATATTTAATGACAGGCACGAAGAGCAGTGTTTCACGGCTGTAGTAACGATAGTTGTTCTCGCTGGAAATATAATCCGGCGCAATGAGGCCGATCTTGTCGTAGAAGCGCAGCGCTTTTTTGGAAACGTTGCAGATTTTTGAGACTTCCCCTATAGAGTAAAGTTTGTCCTCGGCGTCGCTGTCCAGGATCTGTTCCAGGGTGGCGCCGGTGGTATCCCTGCTCATAAGCTTGCTCCTTTCTGTCGGGCTTCGGCAGCTTCCAGCGAATCGTAGCCGTAAAGCTGCACCATCACGCGATGCACGCTGACGGAAATATTTTCCTCAGGATGCGCGCGCAGCCAGGCGTCATAGCGCTCAAGCGTGCGCTCAGAATAGGTTTTCAGCTCGCCCAACGCGTAAACATGAACAGACACATCGTCGGCCTGCGCGCCTTCGGTAGGACGCCCCTGCGCATGCAGCGCCGGATAGCGCGCGGCGAACTGCTGCTCATCGCGGATCAGGCGATTGGCAATGCGTGCGCAAAGCGCCTGCTTGTACGCCGACACTACCGGCAGATGGTCGCGCAGCGTGCGATCGAAGGTGGTTGGATCGGTATATTCCATCATGTAGGCATATTTTTCGGCGAGCAGATTGCGTCCCTCACGCGCTGCCGCCGCGAGATCGTCGCGATAGCTTTCCAGAACATCCTGCGGCAGCGGCGCAAACTGGCTGTAGCGCATGATCGCAAAAGTGCGCGCGTCATTCTGACAGGCAGCGCGCCCGCCTTCGTTCTGCACCTTATCGAACATCTGCCACTCGGCCCCGATGATCGCCGCGATCAGCGGATCTTTTTCTGTTCCGGTCAATGGCTCCGTTTCTCTCATTTCCTACCTCCCGGCCGTTGCATCGGCCAAAATATGCAGCGCACGCAGGCGCGAATCTGTGATGCTGCGCATGAGCTCCTCGGCCTGCACCTGCAAGAACGGTTCGCTCACGCGCGTGAAGCCTTTGCGGTTGAGTGCGCGCACAATGTCGACACAGATCTGCTCGATGAGACCTTCCTTCTCGCTGGCGTTTTCCGGCGTATCGGCGAGCAGCGTGAGCATTTTCAGCTTGTCCACCGTTTCCCGCAACAGGCGATGGTGTTCGGTGCCGCGGAAGATCCATTTATAAAACGGCGCATAGTGTTCGTTGAGCAGATAGATCGCAGCCAAGGCGTTGCGCACAAAGATCCCACAGGCGAGATAGGCCGCGTGCTGATCGCCGCGACGCATCGAGCGGCCATAATTGTACTGACCCGCCTGCGCCATATTGGCGCAGCGCGCTGCCAGCTTTTTCTTGACAACGTCCTGCGGGTAGAACGCCAGCAGCGCATTGCGCCACTCGCTGAAAATCCCCGGCGCATCCCAGAAAATCTGGCCGTTTGTACAGATCGCAAGAAATTCCTCAGGAATGCGGAACCATTCCATATTGTCCCGCGGCGGATGATCGATGCCAGTGAAGCGCTGGTAAAATTGCTCGATCGACCAGACGCCGACGCGCTTTCCAGCCTGCGCCGTTTCCAGCCGCCGATAGCCGAGATATTCCTGCGGCAGCGCGGCGTAGGCACGCTCAAGCTCCGCACCGATCTCTGCGTACACCGTCTGCGGCAGCCAGATGCAAAATCCCGGACCAAAATCGTGATCCTGCGAAAACGCATCGTCGTAGCCAAAACATTCTGAGCCCTCGCCGACAAGCCCGACAGCCATGCTGCTCTTGTAGGCAGCAAACTGCCGCTCGATCATCGGCGCGCCATATGCGTCAAAATACGCACGTGCAAGTGCAAGTCCCTGCATGTCGTCCCTCCCGTTATGTTCAACCGATGTAGCGTTTGATGGTCGCGCGACTCTCTGGCGTTGTCGCATAAAAAACGCGCAGCGCGCCCTCTTCGTCGAGATCGTAGCCGACTTCTTCAAGCAACGCATTTTTCTCAGCAGTCATCAGCGCTTCAATGACCTCCGGTTTGCGCAGCGCTTTGAAATGCCCGTACTCTGGCGCAAGCGCTGCGATGACATCGTCGGCACAGGCGCGCTCGACTGTGGTAAAATATTTAAGGATGGCATAGTTAAGTGGCAGCATGCGGCTCATCTCCTTTTCTTCTTGAGATAATCGAGCGGATTGACAGCGATGATAAATATGCCCACGATCATGACGACCGCCGCCACCCAGCCGATCGGCGCAATATTCCAGCCCGGCTCACCGCAGACCACGCCGAGCACGAGCCAACAGAAAAACGGTCCCCAGAATGAGAACGCGCCGTTGCAGGCCATACCCAGCGCAGCGCCGCACATACTGTTGCCCTTGTACCAGAGGCTGTACGCGTAAACTGCAAAAAATCCGCTGATGACAAAGAAAATGATCGAGCGCCCATCGCTCACAGCCTGACCGACCAGCTGCCAGGCATAGCCTGCGTGTTCGCCGCCAACCAAGCTCATCAGCGGCAGCAGGATAATGAGATTGGAAAGGCCTGATGTGCACTGACGGATCGTGATACCGATCTGATAATCAATCATCGACGTGCCATAACCAGCAATACAACCTTCCAACCCCCAGCCCAGCGCTGCGCCAAAAGCAAGGATGAGACCAAGCGCCATCCCTGGCGACGCATCGCCGCCGAGACTCGTACTGGCGATCATGAAGCTCGCCAAAAAGCAGATGCCAATCCCAAGCAACATGCGCGGCGTCAGCGGCTGCTTAAAAAGCACACGCGCAAGGATCGCGCCAATCGCCGGACACAGCGCCGAGATTGGTACGGCAAGCGAGCCTGCCTGCTGCAGCCCGATGACGTAGCAGGTGCTGGCGATCGGACCGCCAACAAGGGCCGCACAGATCATAACGATGCCAGGTTTTGTCCTGAGCGTGCGGAAAAAATCTCCCAGCTTTCCTTTCATTGCAGCGATGATGAGGCACCAAATGGCGCTGCACGTGTCGTTTAGCGCACTGCCCATCGCACTCAGAATATACGTGACGACAAAAAGCGAAAGCACCGTCTCCGCGCTCATCCACGGAATCCAAACACCACGCGCCATGCCCAGCGTCATAAACGCAGTGTATAGCCCGTAGCAAATACCAGACAAAATAGCGACAGTCAGCCCTTTTTTGAAAAAACGGTTGTCCAGCTGCGCTTTCAACTGCGCAGCCCGACGATGAGAGTCTGTGGTTGTGCTCATTGGCGATCCAACCCCTTTCCAATTTCTTTATGAAAAGCGCCGCACATCTGCGAGCAGCTCTCGTGATACTGAAAACGCGCAGAAACGTTGCGAAATGCGTGCTGTTTTCAGCCTCCCACTCCACAGATGTACTTACCTGAACCAAATAATAGCCAATGACCTTAGAGGAATGTCAACGCGATTCTCGGAAAAGACTGACTTTTCCAACTTTCCCTCGTCGCTTTGCTAAATGCATCATAAAATTTTCATACGCATAATAATTTTCGATCTTTCCCAGCAGCGCCCATCGTTTATCGCTGAGATTATTTCATATTATAACTTTCATCTTTTTCTGGCGCTCCGCCAAACCTTCCCCTATGCAGGAATGTTTGGCGCAGTCATTCTTTATTTCAATGAGCGCCACCTATAATAAGAAGAGAGCAGACCGACAACCGCCGGCCTGCTCTTCGTCTACAGAGTGTGGAATTAAAGTTCTTCGCTGAAGATCTGGTAAACAGGTGCCCCTTCGCACTGAGCTGGGAAGCGTGTCCCGAGCAGCGCAGCGATGGTTGGGGTGACGTCAACCTGACGGATCGTACGTGGGGTGGTGAACCCTTCCTTCACACCAGGACCTGCACCGATAAACAGTGGGGATACGGAGGTGTTGAAGTAGCCTTCGGAGGTGGAGAGGCTGTCGCCGTGCAGACGGTTGAAGCCTTCTTCGATGGAGAAGAAGATATCGCCGCATTCTGGGCCATTGACACCGATCAGCACGCCGTCCTTATTGCGCAGGCAGATGCCGATAACGCGGCGGCCGGTGGCTGGGTCACGGTAGTTGTAGAGATCGTTGATGATCTGTTCTTCCAGAGCGTATTTATCTTCTGGATCAACGATGCCGTATTTGTCGCGGCCCTTGAGGTTAATGTAGATGTAGTTGGAACGGATCTGCACAGCGCGGGTCTTTTCCCAATCCACTTCGGTGGTGTCGTTGCCATTTTCGTCCTTGATCATAACAGTGTAACCGAGTTCGCTCATGATAGGTACGTTGAGGCCGCCATATTCACCGATCAGTGGTGGCACTTCTTCGCCGACGATGAGGCCGTGGTCACTAACAATGAGAACGGTCCAGTCTTCGTCGAGATAGTGCAGGAATTTGCCGAGGTAGTCGTCAGTCTGACGATACATGTCGACGATGCAATCCTGATATTCTTTTTCATCGGTGTGTGCCCATGGTTCCAGGGTCTTACCGAGATGCCAGATCTGGTGGCCAGCGCAGTCAACGTTGTGGAGATGGCTGAAGATCACGTCATAACCAGCGTTGTCAGCGAGGTAATTCAAGCAGTCTGCCTGCCAGTCGCAGTAAAGATCCCAGGATGGAATGAAGACGTCGCGTACGAGGTCAGCTTCTTCACCGCCGATGAGAGATACTGGAGGCACTGGACCAACGTTTTTCACGATGTCCTGATAGAGGTCTTTGCTGTGCCAGAGCATGTCGTTGGTGGTATCCAAAGCGTTAGAGATCCACATGCGGAGCATGGAACCGTCACCGTTCAGTTCAAGAATCTTGTAGAGACGGTTTGCTGGCTTGGTTTCTTCTTTCTTGGTAACGTCGTCGATGGCGCTGACGATGGTGCCATCACCAGGAACAACAACGATTGGTTCAGCGGCTTTCTTGTTCTTATAGATGGCAACGCTGTCATAAGCGCCTTCAGCATTCTTCAGAAGCAGTGCTGGACGGCGGGTGAAACCGCTGGAAGTAAGGATAGTGAATTCAAGCGCACCTTCTGGAACATCGATGCCCCAGCCTTCAGCTGGCTTCAGTGGGGAGTTAATGATGTCGTAAGCAACCTTAGCGCCGATCATCATTTCAGTGTCTTCAAATGTCATGAGAGGGGTGCGGATTTCGCCACCCTTGCGGGCTTCGTCGCCCCACCACAGTTCCATCATTTCATCGTCGTTGTCGCCAACAACCATGTCGTCGATGTCGGTCATGATGCAGCCAACGCCGGCTGGTTTTTCAACACGTGGTGCATACTGTACTTCGGCGATATCTGGGGTAGCAACGATGATCTTTTCCCAGTCCATCTGCGCAACACCCATGTTTACACTGCCTGGCTGGGTACCATCAACAACGGAAAGCAGTGGGCTTTCAGAAGATGGTGGCCAGCTGGAACCTGGCCAGTGCCATACGAGGGTCTTCATGCCAGCTTCGGTGGTAACGTTCCACATCTGTTCTGCTTCGCAGTTGCGGCTGTCCATGTTGTAAACAACAGCATCCAGGCTTTCTGGGCTCTGGCGCCAGTAGCAGGTGATGCCGTGGGTGCCAGGATAAGCGCCGGTAGCCAGCGTTGTCCAGCATGGAGGGGTGATGGTTGGGATAGCACCGAGCAGGTGCAGGTCTTCACGGCAGGAACCGCGATCGACGAACTTCTTGACGTTAGGCATTTTGCCTTCGTCCATGAGATGTTTGGTGATGCGGGCATCCATCCCGTCAACACCGAGGACCATGAGTTTCTTGGTCATTGCTTGTCTAGCCATTGGAAAATTCCTCCTTCAAAATTGATTGGCTAAAATGACGACTACATTTATAAAATGGAAAGGATTTTTCTGGATCTTTTTTCAGGTAGAAGGTAGGAGGTAGCCGCTACGCGGACGGACGCGCTGACGCTTGTCCGCAGGTAGGAGGTTTTAGATATTGGTCGGCAACGATTTTTGATAAATGCGAAGTGTTCGCTGACGATCATCGATCGCTGCGCTTTTTTCGATGTAAACCTCCTACCTGCTAGCGAGTTTAACGAGCTGGCCCCCGAAAGGGCTACTTCCTCCCTCCTACCTACTGATTAGAGTACGCCGACGAAATGCCACCATGGGATCATGACGACTGCGAGCACGACCGTCGCAGCGACCATCTTGAAACCGAGGATCTTCATAAAGTCGGTGAGCTTGATCAGCCCGAAGCCATAGAAGATCATGTAGGTGAGGTATTCGTAAGGCAGGAGCACCTGGTCGCAGCCCATGAAGAGGCTGTACATGGCGCCCACAGGATTGAGACCAAGACCGGCAGCGATCTGCGCGATCGGTTCGGAGAAGCCGGCGAGGATCGCCAGCGGCGTGAGCAGGAAGTTGAGGATGACGGCAACTGCATAGATGGCAACCATAACGAGCGTGGAGTTCATACCAGAGAGCGCTGGCACGAGCAGGTCAGCCACGAGCTCACCAATGCCGAGGTAGCTGGAAACCGTACCGATGGACAGGCAGGCGATGCAGAAGAAGACCATACTCCAGTCGACGCCTTTGACGTCTTCTTCCGTAGCGATCTTAATGCCAGGGAAGAACATCAGCCAAGGAAGAACGATGAAGCCCCAGTCCAGAGCGATGCCGTGGAGATTACCGGTGAGCATGAAGATGATGAGCAGAACGGTGAGGATGGCGCCGATCTTTTCGTCGCGGCTCATCTTACCGAGCTTCGCATATTCTTCTTTGAAATAGCTGACATCCGGGAGTTTGTGTTTTGGTTTGAAGATCTTTGGCAAAAGCCAGATGAATACCAGACAGAAGATCAGGTATGGCAGATTCTGCCAGAAAAATTCAACCCAGGTTGCACCGTAAGGTTCTGCGCCTTCCGGCAGAGTCAGGTTGGCAGCGTTCCAGAGCAGGTTCATGAAGTATGGAGAATAGATGAACATGCAGGATGCGCCAGCGGAGAGACCACCAACCAGCATGATGATCGCCGAGTCGATGGAAACGCCGAGCTCGAAGCCCATGCAGAGCCCGAAAGTGAAGGCCGCCATCATAACCCAGGCGTTACCGCCGGTAACGGTGTTCAGAATGCAGCCAACAACAAATACGCTGTACAATAAACCATAATAACTGCCGCGCACTTTGATAAAGCACCAGTACGCCATACGTTTCAACAGACCGACACGGTTTAAGACCATGGCGATCATATAACCACCGATAACAACGAGCGGCATGGTCTGCAGCCAGGCGGAATAGGCAACTTCCATTGGCACAAGACCAGTGACCATATAGCCGATCGGGAAGAGCATCGACACAGCCATCAGGTTGACCTGTTCAAAAGCAACCATGAGGATGCCGGCGATCGTGACGATCAGGAACATCTTTACCTGATAGGTGTAGACATCCGTTTCCGGGATCAGAAACAGGATCAGCGGGATGATGATGTTGATCCCCCACTTGATCAATGCCCCCTTGTTAATACTACTTGTATTCGCTGACAAGTTTTTCACCTCTATCTCTTTTTATCGCAAAAAAGATTTAATTGTCCGACAAATTCGGTTCTTCGAGTACGACAGGCCTTATCGTTGATTTTATTATAGAGATAATGTGAATTTATGAACATAAGCAAAACACGATACCTGATATTTGAAAATCGTTGGGGTCTGTGCTATTCTAAAACGCAATACCCGATATATCAATTTCTTTGTGGCGATCCCTGACTATTCTGTCATAATTAAATATAGATACCTATTGCCCGCCATTTATTAATGAAAGGAAGCGTCTCCATGAAACTCGATCAACTCCACTGCTTCCAGGAAGCCTGCAAGTATCACTCCATTTCCGTCGCTGCCGAGAAGAACTACATCTCCCAGCCATCCTTCAGCTCGGCCATCACCAAGCTCGAAAAGGAGCTTGGTGTCACCCTGCTCAACCGCACAAGCCGTGGTGTCAGCCCAACGCCGATCGGCGTTGTCATCCTCGAAAAGGTGCAGGGCATTTTCGAGCTCGTCGAAGACATCCAGAGCGTTGCCACAGCGCATTCCAGCTACGGAACGGTGCAGCTGGCCACGATCCCCGATCTCTGCGACAAGATCCTGCCGATCTCGGCGCAGCTCGCCAAAGCGAAAAATCTAAATCTGCAGCTCACTGTCCACACTGCCGAAAGCGACGAGATCTATCATTCTGTTCTCAGCGGCGTCGATTCGTTGGGCGTCGTCTTTTTCTCCACCCGCGTGCAAAGTCCGGAATTACGTTTCACGCCTCTTTTCGAGGACGAGTATGTGCTCTGCGTCGGTCCCCAGTCTCCGTATTGGGAGGCAGAAAGCATCACCATCGCTGAAGCCATGCAGCAGCCGTACATCACCTATCGCGACGAGTTCATCAAAAACAACGGCGGCGTCAGCGATGTGTTCAAGGGCATGACGCCGAACATCGTGCTCCGCACCGACGACATCGAGTCGATCAAGAAGCTGATCAGCCACGACAACTACGTCGCCTTTTTCCATCGCCACATGAACAGCGACGACATCTACCGCACCTCCGGCGCCATCCGCGCCATTCCCATTTCCGACTACGACACCAGCATGCAGATCGGCTACATCGAAAGCACCAAATACAAGCTCTCCAACGCCGACCGCGCCTTTCTCGAGATCCTCAAAGCAGCCGTCCGCCACAGCCTGCAGGACGAATCCTTCGCGGTCAGCGATCAATGACTGCCGCTTCCAGACAAAAATCGAGTAGGAGGCCCCATTAGGGGCCGTCCTCTCACACCACCGTGCGTACC
>OGWU01001410.1_pt1 | contig 13752 bp, 13 predicted proteins | sample 1576071 | NCBI WGS metagenome assembly OGWU01 (sample SAMEA3541582, study PRJEB24748) | human gut metagenome | biome: human gut; feature: human-associated habitat; material: faeces | place: China | collected 2012
ATGGTATGCTCGTTGCTCAGGCTGCGGAGCAGTACGGCGCACGAGGTGCCAAACAAGCGCAACAGCTCACAGATGAAGTAACCGGTTTGTTTACCGGCGGCGAGTTGGCACAGGATGATATGGATGTTATGATGCAAGCTATTATGGATGCCTATTGGCTTGCGAAAGAGAAAAACAAAAAGTACACCCCAAAGAAGTACCGTTCTAAGGGCAAGCAGGACTGAGTCCTGTTTATGGGACACATTGTATGTTAGAATGGAAACAGGAATAAACTGAAAAGGGGTGAAGCCGATGTATGTAAGCACTTCGGAAATCGTACAAAAAGCAAACTCCATCGTTGCTCAATGCGGAACCCGTGATCCTCTCAGAATAGCAAGGGACTTAGGAGTCGAGGTAATGTATTATCCGTTCAATGAACAGCGTGGAGCATATAAAGTCTTGATGCGTAATCGCTTCATCTTTATCAAAAATGATCTGCATCCGGTTATGGAGAACATCGTGCTACTTCACGAATTAGGGCACGATGCTTTACACCGGGAGGAAGCCACGAAAGTCGGTGGCTTCAAAGAGTTTGAGATCTTCAATATGCGGGACAACCGTATGGAGTACGAAGCCAATCTCTTTGCCGCACAGATTTCCCTATCAGATGAGGACTTCCTTGAACTTGCGGAAAGAGGATACGACACGCAGCAAATCGCACGGACATTGAATTCAGATATTAACCTTGTCGCTCTAAAAGCCGATACGCTGATTTCTCAGGGCTACCGTTTGCGCCAGCAGGAACACTGTAACGATTTTCTAAGATACGACAAATAACTAAGATGCCACCCTTTCGGATGGCATCTTTTTTATCACCTTTAATCAGCGCAAGCCGGTTTTGTTTTTTTAGCTCAAACCCGAAAGAGAGCGCATCACCAAGTCGATGTCTTTGTTTTCAAGTTCCTGAATGATGTGCAGATAGGTTTTTTGCGAGGCAGCGAAAAAGTGCGGCGTTCATAGAAAAGACACAGGGCGGTAAGATAATTGTGCTTGACAAGTTTACTTGGCATTGATATAATAATGACAAGAAAACTTGGAAAGGAGCGATTCTGTTCAATGAATAAAGAGAAGATTTTGGAAAGCAGCCGCAGAGAGAACAAAAACAGGGATTTGGCGGAGATGGAAGTAACCGCGCAGGCAGGAAATATTGCCGGTCGTGTTGGTGCTGCGGTCTGCGTTGTTCTCACGCTTATCTTTCGTATCTTTACAAAAACATACTTTCTGAGTCCGTGGGTTGTTTATTTTAGCATTCTTACCACCCACACTCTTGTAAAGTATGCAAGGCTAAAGAGAAAAACCGACTTGATCCTCGGTATTCTCTATTTAGCGATGTGCCTTACATTTCTTGCCTTTTTTGTCCTGCGGCTTGTGGAGGTCAAGGGATGAATGACGAACTGAAATTGAAAAACAACCTCAAGGAAGCACGCACAGAGAAAAAGCTATCCCAAACACAACTGGCGGAAATGATTGGTGTATCGAGAAACACAATCAGTTCCATTGAAACAGGGCAATTCAATCCGACCGCAAAGCTGGCATTGATCCTCTGCATTGCTCTGGACAAGAAATTTGAAGAACTGTTTTATTTTTAAGGAGGAAGCGAATGGATAATATCGCTCTGTTGATCTTAGGCATATTCATCTCCGTTATTGGAATCGTGAATATGACTGGAAATATCAGCACAATACATTCCTACAACCGAAGAAAGGTCAAGGAAGAAGATGTACCGAAGTATGGGAGAGCCGTCGGCACAGGTACGCTTATCATCGGTGTATCTTTGATAGCGGCATTTGTCACAACTTTCTGGAGCGAAAAGGCAATGTCTTTCATTGTTATTCCGGCGCTCGTCATCGGCTTGGGCTTTATCTTGTATGCACAGTTCAAGTACAATAAGGGAATCTTCTAACTCATTTTTTCGAAAACCTATTGACTGGCACCTTGGGGGATAGCTTATCCTATATGTGGAGGTGAGAACAATGCTCATAAATGAAGTATGCAAAGAATGTAACCTGACCAAAAAAGCAGTTGAGTATTACACAGAACAGGGACTAATCCAGCCAAGGATAAAAGAAAACGGGTATCGGCAGTTCTCCGAGACAGATGCTTTGAAGCTCAAGCGGATTGCAGTTTTGCGTGGACTGGGCTTTTCCGTTCCAGAGATTCGCACAATTCTTGAGAATGATAGCCGTACAGCAATTTACGATGTCCTCAACAGGAAAGAGTTTGAAATCGTCGAGCTGCAAACAAAGCAGGCATTGATAAAACAACTTGCGGAAAGCGGCGATTGGGAGCATATTGAAGGACAAGTGGAGGCGCTTCAAAACAAGCAATCCATATTGAACCGTATCCTTGATAAGTTTCCGGGCTTCTATGGAAAATTCGTATGCTTGCACTTCGCTCCGTTTTTGAGCGAAACAATCACAACAGATGAGCAGAGGGAAGCGTTTGAAACGATCATCCGATACTTGGACGGCGTTTCAATAGCCGTTCCCAGCGATGTGCAGCAGTATCTTGATGAGATTAGAGAAAATGCTGATGCTGCTGTGACGCAAAGCGCATCTTCTGCACTTGCGGCAGCTATGGCAGACCCGGAAAAGTATATTCACGACAACAAGGAAATACTCGAACAATATCGAGCAGTTGCGGAATCGGAGGAATATAAGGCATCTCCCGCCTACCGGCTGCAAGAGTATCTAAAGCAATTCCAAAGGGAGAGCGGCTATAACGATGTATTCATCCCCGCAATGCAGAGGCTTAGCCCTGCTTACTGCGAGTATCACAAATCCCTGCAAGCAGCGAATGAAGTTTTCCTGCGACACTTTCTTTAATGTGTATCGCTTGCGCCAGCAGGAACACTGTAACGATTTTCTAAGATACGACAAATAACTAAGATGCCACCCTTTCGGATGGCATCTTTTTTATCACCTTTAATCAGCGCAAGCCGGTTTTGTTTTTTTAGCTCAAACCCGAAAGAGAGCGCATCACCAAGTCGATGTCTTTGTTTTCAAGTTCCTGAATGATGTGCAGATAGGTTTTTTGCGTAGTGGTCATACTTGAATGTCCAAGACGGCGGGCAACACTCGCAATGGAAACGCCCGTAAATAACAGCAAAGAGGCGTGTGTATGCCGTAATCCGTGGATAGAGATGACAGGGATGTTACAGGCTTTGCAATGCCTGCCGAGAATGTCGTTCACCGTCGAATTATAGACAGTGGAGTTGACAAAGATGGGCTTATCTTCGGGAAGGTGCTTTACCAATTCAGAAAATTGAATGACGGTTTGCCAGTCAATTTGAATTTTCCGCACAGACGACTTATTTTTCGTAGGCTGGAAGCCGCCCTTTCCCTTGTAGTCCCAAGTCTTGCTTATGGACAGTGTTTGATGGGCAAAGTCGAAGTCTTTCGGGGTAAGAGCCAGTGCTTCAGAAAAGCGCATCCCCGTCTTTGCTACCAACAGGATAAAGTAGTCCCAATTCACCTTATCCTTTAGGTCAAGCGAGATCAGCAGCGTGTGTAGCTCAAATTGATTGAGATACTTGATTTTCTTAGCAACCGGTGGCTTCCCCTTGATGATTGCCTTGCGAGTAGGATCTCTTTCAATCAAGCCCTCATCAACAGCATCAAGAATAGCTCCCTTGAGCTGGTGGTGAAAATCCATCGTGGTTTGGCGCTCGTGGAACTCAGCATAGTCGTTCAACAGCTGCTGATAAGCGATCCGGTTCATATCACATACTCTCAGGTTCGGGACGAGCTTAACGAGCCATTTCTGCGTCATCAGGTACTTGTCCATCGTCACCTTTCTGATTGCGCCCTTCTTATACACCGTAATCCATTTTGCATAATATTCACAGAACAAGTCTGTTCGTTTGGTTTCTGTTAGCATCAGAAGTCCTCCATTTCATTAAAAATGGCTTACGCTGATGAAGGGTGATAAGGTCGCTTAGTTTGTCCAAATATCGGGCAATTTCTGTTTGTTCAGCCTTTGACGGATACACAAAACCGAGAGTTAGAAACTCCTCGTAGCTTATACTGCGCCCATCACGGATGCCATAGGTTACTGTTTCTAATCGCTGGATAAACGACTTAGAGGTAAACACATATTTCCAATACTCTGAGTTGTGCTTTTCAGGCTCAGAAAAGCCAAAAACCGTGTAAGCAGGCGAGGTTATGCCTTCTATTGCAGAATGAGCGAACCCACCTTGAAAAGAACGAAGGTGTATCACAAACTGCCCCGGCAATACTCTTTTATAGCCGGCTTCATTTTTCTTGTCGTGGAATATATTGATGCTGTTTTCATCTCTGCGAATCATTCCACGGTCTTGTGTTGCTGACAAAACAGGAAGTTCTGGATAACCTTTATCCGCAGTTGATACAAACAGCTCTTTTGCCTTACGCTGTTCCCAAGAGGATGTATAAAAAGGATGGATCAGTTGGACAGTCAGAGAAATATTCGGGGTTGAATGCAAAAAAGCTGTCGTTGATGAAGGGTGATAAGGTTGTCAATACCTCGCAGGAAGTGTCCAATTCTTTGCTGTTCCTCTTTTGACGGGGCAAACAAGTCGTACTCACCATACTCTTGTGCGTTTACACCCGGCTGTCCAGATCGCTGCGAGGTAATACGAATATACTTCTCATAGCTTGGCGAAAGGGTGCTTTGAAAAACAAATTCTGCATCATTGTCCTGATTGACTTTTGCCCGAATAAGGAAACCTGCAAAGTACACAATGCCGTCGTTTTCCCTGTAAATGTAGGTTTTTCCGACACTTGCACCAGTTCGTGCAAAGACAATATCTCCGCTTGAGAGTAGATATTTCGACATACCATCAAGACAAATATCAGGGGACGAAAGATCAGAAAGCAAGAACTCTCTGCTGGCATCATCAATATCCGTGATTCTGATGTATTTGTTTTTTCCGTCAAACTCCTTAGCGGCTGCGTTAAGTCCATACTCAAAAGTACCGCACATTTCAGACAACTTACGCTGTTCCCAAGCTATCCGGTCGCAGTCGTGCTTTTTCAGGTGTGAAATGTAGGAATTAAGTTTGAAATTTCGGGATTAATTGTTGCTAATTCGGGATTATATGCTATAATATAAGATGTGTTTTAGCACTTACTCGCAGGTTGAGAGAAAGGAATGATACGATGGCTGTAAGCTATAAAAAACTTTGGCACATTCTGCTTGATCGAGATATGAAGAAAAGAGATTTGCAGGAAGCTGCTGGACTCACTAAATACGCAATCAATAAGCTCAGTCGTGATGAAAATGTAAGCACTGAAGTGTTGGGAAAAATCTGTTCAGCTTTGAATTGCACGACTGACGACATTATGGAGTTTGTTCCCGACGAGAAGTGAGTCCGTTTTAAGGGACACTAATTGTTGTATCATAACAGTGGGGTAGTATATTGCCCTTAAAAAAGAAAAAGGATGGGTTCACAGGATGAATAAGCAACAGCTTGCTCAGAAAATATGGGCTTCCGCAAACCAAATGCGTTCCAAAATCGAAGCGAATGAATATAAGGATTACATACTTGGCTTTATCTTTTACAAGTATCTATCTGATAAAGAAATCAAATTCTTGAAGGAAAATGACTATGACGACGAACTTCTGAAAACCGTATCAGAAGAAGATGACGAAACGGTTAAGTGGGTTCAAGAGAATATCGGCTACTTTATTGCCTATAAAGACCTCTTTTCTACTTGGCTCTCTATGGGGAAGGACTTTGATGTTTCAAATGTCCGTGATGCACTCTCTGCGTTCAGCCGGCTGATTTCCAACACGCACAAGAAGGTGTTTGATAAAGTATTTGACACTTTGCAAACGGGTCTTTCCAAACTTGGCGATAGCTCCGGTTCACAAACAAAAGCAATCAGCGGGCTTCTGACGCTGATAAAGGATATTCCTATGGACGGCAAGCAGGACTACGATGTTCTCGGCTTTATCTACGAATATCTTATCAGTAACTTTGCGGCAAATGCCGGAAAGAAAGCAGGCGAGTTCTACACCCCGCACGAGGTATCTTTGCTGATGTCTGAAATCGTTGCAAGCCACTTGAAGGGCAAAAGCGAAATCAAAATTTACGACCCGACAAGTGGTTCGGGATCGTTGCTTATCAATATCGGTCAGAGCGTTGCTAAGTATATGACCGATGACAACAACATCAAATACTTCGCTCAGGAGTTGAAGGAGAACACCTACAACCTGACCCGGATGAATTTGGTTATGCGTGGCATCAAACCGGATAATATCGTCACTCGTAACGGCGATACTCTTGAGGAGGATTGGCCGTACTTTGACGAAAATGATCCGGTAAATACCTATAATCCTCTCTATGTGGATGCGGTCGTGTCCAATCCGCCGTATTCGCAGGCTTGGGACCCGTCCAACAAAGAGGGTGATCCTCGTTATGCTCGTTTTGGACTTGCTCCCAAAGGAAAAGCCGACTATGCTTTCCTGCTTCACGATCTGTTCCATATCAAGCCGGACGGCATTATGACAATCGTTCTTCCCCACGGCGTACTATTCCGTGGCGGTGAGGAAGGTGAAATCAGAAAGAATCTGATCGAGAATAACCATATCGACGCCATTATCGGACTGCCTGCAAATATCTTCTTCGGGACAGGAATACCCACCATTATTATGGTGCTGCGCCAAAAGCGTGAGAATACCGATGTCCTTATCATCGATGCATCCAAGGGCTTTATCAAAGAGGGTAAAAATAACAAGCTCCGTGCGTCTGACATTAAACGCATAGCAGATACCTTTATTAAGCGTGAAAGCATTCCGAAGTTTTCACGAGTCGTCAGTCGTGAAGAAATTCGCAGCAATGATTATAACTTGAACATTCCTCGCTATGTTGATTCCTCTGAAGCTGCCGAGCATTGGGATGTCTATGCGTCTATGTTTGGCGGTATCCCGACAGCAGAAATTGACGAGATGAGCGAATTCTGGACGGCGTTCCCTGCGCTGAAAAAGGCGTTGTTTACCGAGAGTGGCATTCCTTATGTGAATGTGTCTACCCCTGATATTAAGAGTGCCATCAAGAGCCACCCTGATGTGGTCGGGTTTGAGAATGCTTTTAACGCCGCCTTTTCCACTTTCCCGGCATTCCTGAAAGAAGAACTTATCGACCGGATGGGAAGCATCGAAATCTCTAAGGCTGAAACCGTTCTGAGTGCTGATATTTTCGAGCGATTGAAGGAAATTCCACTTATCGACAAATATGCGGCGTTCCAGCTTCTTGACGACGATTGGACAGGTATTTCCATCGACCTCGAAATGTTGCAAACCGAAGGCTTTGCTGCAACAAAGAAGGTCGATCCGAACCTTGTCATCAAGAAAAAGGACGGTAAAGACCAGGAAGTTCAAGAGGGCTGGGTAGGTCATATTATCCCGTTCAACTTGGTACAGGCGACTTTGCTCTCCACAGAAACGGACGAGCTTCACGGTTTGGAAAGCCGTTTGGCGGAAATCCCTTCTGAGTATGAGTCTATCCTTGATGAAATGACAGAGGAGGATAAAGAGAGCTGCAACGATGTTCTCACCGAGGAAGGCGATGCTTTCGTTCCGAAAGAAGTATCCAAGAAGATTAAGGAACTGAAGAAAGACCGTTCTCCTGAAAGCGTAGCGCTTCGTATACTCTTGGAAAAGGTTGAATCCTTAGTCAAGAGCGAGAAAGAAATCAAGGCGGAGATCAAGGCAAAGAGCGCTGCGTTGCAGGCAAAAACAAAGGATACGATTGAAAGTCTGAGCGATGAGCAGGCTTTGGATTTGCTCGAAAAGAAGTGGATTGCTCCTCTCATTGAGAGCATTCACAAACTGCCTGATACCGTAATCGACAGCTTGGTGAGCAAAATTCAAGCCCTTCAAAACAAGTATGCTACAACTTTCTTCGAGGTCGAACAGCAGATCAGCGAAACTGAAGCAACGCTTTCGGGAATGATCGATGACCTTGAGGGTAATGAGTATGATATGCTGGGACTTAATGAGTTGAAGAAATTGCTGGGAGGTAGTGCAGAATGACGAAAAAATCAGATGCTCCCGCAATTCGCTTCAAAGGATTCTCAGACGCTTGGGAACAGCGTAAGTTCTCAGATATTACTTTTCCCGCTGGCGAAAAGAATAGGGACAACCTTCCATTAGAGAGCTATTCAATTACCAACGAACACGGGTTTGTGCCACAAGATGAGAAGTTCGAGAATGGTGGGACGATGCGAGAAGCAGATAAAAGGATGTATTATATCGTTTCTCCGAACTCATTTGCTTATAACCCGGCAAGAATAAATGTTGGTTCAATCGGATACCAAAATATCGGGAAAAATGTGATAGTTAGCTCTCTATATGAGGTTTTCAAGACCTCCGAAGATGTTGACGATAGGCTCTTATGGCACTGGTTCAAATCACCTGATTTTCAAAAGTTGATTATGCAGTTGCAAGAGGGTGGCGTTCGTCTGTACTTCTATTACGACAAGCTCTGTATGGGAGAAGTATCTCTTCCTTCGCTTGAGGAACAGCGCAAAATCGGAAAGCTGTTTGATACCCTTGACAACCTTATCACCCTTCATCAGCGTAAGTTTGAAAAATTGACGAATGTGAAAAAGTCTATGCTCGAAAAGATGTTCCCGCAAAATGGCAGCAGTTACCCCGAAATTCGCTTTAAGGGATTTACTGACCCTTGGGAACAGCGTAAGCTTGGAGATATTGCTTCTGATATGGTTGCAGGAGGCGACATCGACAAAGACTTAATTCTTGCTGAAGGTCAGTACCCGGTAATCGCTAATGCCCTCACTGGCGATGGAATTGTCGGGTATTATGATAAAGAATATAGAGTTAATGCTCCGGCTGTTACGGTTACTGGTCGTGGAGATGTTGGACACGCAAAAGCAAGATTGGTTAATTTTACGCCAGTTGTAAGGCTTTTATCAGTAAAATCAGAACACGATGTTTTCTTTTTAGAGAACGCCATCAATACTTTGAAAATTGTTATTGAGTCAACTGGCGTGCCACAATTAACTGTACCGCAACTCGCAAAATATGAAGTGGCATTTCCTCGGCAACTTGATGAGGAAGAACATATCGGAGCTTTTTTCAAGCAACTCGACCACCTTATCACCCTTCATCAGCGTGAGTTGGAAAAGCTCCAAAATATCAAGAAATCTATGCTTGAAAAGATGTTCGTGTGACATCAATTTCGCAGGAAGGAGGAAATCGAATGACATTCCAAAAAGAAGCGGACTTTGAGGAAGCCCTGATTAAAGTCTTGGCGGATAAAGGATGGGAAAAAGAAGTCATCAAGAACCCGACCGAGCAAGACCTCATCCGAAATTGGGCAAAGATCCTGTATGATAACAACCGTGGAATTGACCGCTTGAATAACTATCCTCTTACGGATGGCGAAATGCAGCAGATCATCGAACAGATCACGGAACTTAGAACACCGTTAAAACTCAATGGCTTTATCAACGGAAAAACTGTGTCCATCAAGCGTGATAACCCTGATGATAAGCTCCATTTCGGCACTGAAATCAGCTTGAAAATATATGATCGCAGGGAAATCGCCGCTGGACAGAGCCGGTATCAGATCGTACAACAACCAGTTTTTCCGAGCAAGTCAAAAATGCTGAATGACCGTCGTGGTGATTTGATGCTGCTTATCAACGGTATGCCTGTCATACATATCGAACTGAAGCGCAGCGGTGTCCCCGTCAGTCAAGCATATAATCAGATTGAGAAATACTCATATGAGGGCGTTTTTACCGGATTGTTCTCGCTCGTTCAGGTGTTTGTAGCAATGAACCCTGAAGAAACTCGTTATTTTGCGAATCCCGGACCTGACGGAAAGTTCAATACTGATTACTATTTCCATTGGGCTGACTTCAATAATGAGCCTATCAACGATTGGAAAGCTATCGCCTCCTCGCTGCTGTCCATCCCTATGGCGCACCAGCTCATTGGTTTTTATACTGTTGCCGACAATGCTGACGGTGTTCTGAAGGTAATGCGAAGCTACCAGTATTACGCAGCCAGCGCAATTTCCGATGTTGTGTCTAAAACGAAGTGGGATAGCGGTAAGCAGCGTGGCGGCTACATTTGGCATACCACCGGCTCAGGTAAGACGATGACGAGCTTTAAGTCGGCTCAGTTGATTGCAAACTCCAATGATGCTGATAAGGTTATTTTCCTTACCGACCGTATTGAGTTAGGAACGCAGTCGCTCAAGGAATATCGGGCATTTGCGGACGAGAACGAAACCGTGCAGGCAACAGAGAACACATATGTCCTTTTGACTAAGCTGAAAAGCAACGCAACGGCAGATACCCTAATTGTTACCTCTATTCAGAAGATGAGCAATATCCGAGATGAGGACGGAGGACTTAATGCAAGCGACATTGAAATAATCAACGGCAAACGGCTTGTTTTTATTGTTGACGAGGCTCATCGTTCAACTTTTGGAGATATGCTATCCATCATCAAGGAAACATTTCCCAATGCCATCTTCTTTGGCTTTACCGGCACACCGGTGTTTGAGGAGAATGCAAAGAAAAACAATGCCCAAACAGATGTTTTTGGCAATGAACTCCATAGATATAGCATTGCTGATGGTATCAGGGATAAGAATGTGCTTGGATTTGATCCTTATAAAGTCCTGACTTTCCGTGATAAGGATGTACGCAAGGTGGTTGCCTTGGAAAAAGCAAAAGCAGCAACCGAAGAAGAAGCAATCAGCGATCCCAAAAAGGCAAAAATATTCTATGAGTATATGGACTCCTCCACCGTCAAGATGGCGGGCTTCTTGGGCGATGACGGAAAGTGGGTCAAGGGCATTGAAGATTATCTTCCAAAAACTCAGTACCTTTCCTCGGAGCATCAAAGCAAGGTTGTTGAGGATATTCAAGAAAACTGGCTTACTTTGAGTCACAACGGGAAATTCCACGCAATCTTTGCAACGAGCAGCATCCCCGAAGCAATAGACTACTATCGACTGTTGAAGGCTGCAATGCCGAAACTTAGGATCAGTTGCCTTTTTGACCCCAATATCAGCAATGAAGATGGTGACTACAAAGAATACAGAGGGCAGCCGATTGCTTTCTATAAAGAGCAAGGCTTAATCGAAATCCTTACTGACTATAATACGATGTTTGGTCAGGATTTTTCGATTGCTACACACGCTCGCTTCAAAAAAGACCTTTCTCTACGCCTTGCCCACAAAGAGCAATATAAGCGGGTCGAAAGAGAGCCTGAGAAGCAGCTCGACCTCCTGATTGTAGTGGATCAGATGCTTACCGGCTTTGACTCTAAGTGGGTCAACACGCTGTATATGGACAAGATACTGGAGTATGAGAACATCATTCAGGCATTTTCCAGAACCAACAGACTTTTCGGACCCGATAAGCCTTTTGGCATCATCAGATATTATCGCAAGCCGCATACGATGGAGCAGAATGTGAGCAAAGCTGTTAAGCTCTATTCCGGCGATAGACCGATAGGTCTGTTCGTTGAAAAACTGTCTTACAACCTCGGAAAGCTCAACGCTGTGTTTGATGATATTGCCTATTTGTTCAAGAATGCCGGTATCCCTGACTTTGAAAAGCTGCCTGCGGACGGAACCGTAAGAGCTAAGTTCGCCTCGCTGTTTAGAGATTTCAACGGATACCTTGAAGCTGCTAAAATCCAAGGATTTAGGTGGGACAAACACACCTACTCATTCAAGGACGAGGAAAGCGGAAATTCGATTGAAATTACAATGGAGTTCGATGAGAACGCATTTTTGATTTTGGCACAGCGTTATAAAGAGCTTTCCGCCGCTTCTCCCGATGATCCCGGATCACAAGACATAGATATACCATACGATCTTGTAGGATACCTGACTGAAATTGACACAGGGGTTATCGATGCCGATTATATGAACAGTCGCTTCGATAAGTACCTCAAATTGATTCGACAGGAAGGTTCTTCCGAGGAATCTATTGAGCAAGCAAAGGCAGAACTTCACAAGACTTTTGCTGCCCTAACGCAAGAGGAGCAGAAATACGCAAATATCTTTCTGCACGACATTGAGCGAGGCGATGTCATTGCCGAGGACGGAAAAACGCTTCGTGACTACATCACGGAGTATCAGTTTAGAGCAAAAGATGACCAAATTCACCGTTTTGCGACCATCTTCGGTCTTGATGAGGATAAACTCAGGAATATGATGGGGCTTAACCTGAATGAAGCGACTATCAATGAGTTTGGCAGGTTTGACGAGCTGAAAAAGAGCGTCGATAAGACCAAAGCAAAAGCGTTCTTTGAAGCATATGAACAAACCAAGTTGATTCCGCCCAAGGTCAATATGAAAACGGATCAGCTTTTGCGGCAGTTCATTCTTACCGGTGGATTTGAGGTTGATATGCCGTAATGAGTGCCATCACCGCTAAAGCAAGCCGAAAAATGAAAAAATATGCGGTCTTAACAAGAGAGCCAAGGTGTTTCCTTGGCTCTTTTGATTTTTCTTGGGAACAGCGTAAGTTGGGAGATATTGCTGACATTGTGGGTGGTGGAACCCCAAGTACAGGAAATCAGAGCTATTGGGACGGTGATATTGATTGGTATGCACCTGCTGAAATTGCGGATCAAATCTATGCAAATTCGAGTCAGAGAAAGATAACCGGCTTGGGTTATGAGAATAGTTCAGCCAAAATGCTTCCTCCCGGTACAGTCCTGTTTACATCTCGTGCAGGGATCGGGAAAACAGCTATTTTAACCCGAAAAGGCTGTACTAATCAGGGATTTCAGTCCATTGTCCCACATCGTGGAGAGCTTGACTCTTACTTCATTTTTTCTCGAACCGAAGAATTAAAACGATATGGAGAGCTTGTTGGGGCTGGATCAACTTTCGTCGAGGTTTCGGGAAAGCAAATGGCTGTAATGGAGCTGATGATGCCGCCAACGATGCGAGAACAACAGACTATTGGAGGTTTCTTTCAGCAGCTCGACCACCTTATCACCCTTCATCAGCGTAAATGTGCAAATTTATGCAGCCCTTCTCAGGTAGTTTTCTCTCTGTTATTTGCGACTTCAACTTTTTCTTGGGAACAGCGTAAGTTTGGTGAAGTGTTTGATTGCACTGTCCCGAATAACACACTTTCCCGTGCCGAACTGAGTTATGATGAAGGAACTGTCCTGAATGTTCATTATGGTGATGTGCTGATAAAGTATGACTCTGTGCTGGATGTTCAGAAGGACGATATTCCTCGCATCCCGCATAGGTGCAGAGAGGATTTCAATGGGGCTTTATTGCAGGATGGTGATGTTATTATCGCTGATACCGCAGAAGATGAAACGACCGGAAAAGCCTGTGAAATAGGTAATTTGCAAGGTAGCGCCATAGTATCGGGGTTACATACAATGGTGTGCCGCCCTCGGAACAGAATGGCGTTGGGGTACCTCGGTTACTACCTCAATTCCAATGCTTACCACCACCAGCTTCTTCCTCTAATGCAGGGCATAAAAGTGCTCTCATTAAGTCGCAGCAACATTCAAAAAACAAGCGTGAGTTACCCTTCAGCAATGAAAGAACAGCAACTCATTGCCAGCTACTTCAGCCAGCTTGACCACCTTATCACCCTTCATCAGCGTAAAGGAAAAGCAGCCGTTTCCGGCTGCTTTCTTAATTGTTCCAGTATAGAAAAAGTTCGGCGCAAAGCCGAACTTTGAAGTTATTTGGACAAATCTCTAACC